>Ga0209296_1000062_pt1 | contig 95205 bp, 104 predicted proteins | sample S_130206_EF_Meta_FD_187319 | JGI IMG/M metagenome (GOLD analysis project Ga0209296, IMG submission 187319) | Freshwater microbial communities from Lake Simoncouche, Canada to study carbon cycling - S_130206_EF_MetaG (SPAdes) (version 2) | ecosystem: Environmental > Aquatic > Freshwater > Lake ...
AGTTGCTAATTGGTCTGGACCTGTAAGTCAATATACTGAGACTGTTATTTCTGTACCCGCACCACAAGGCTCCAATTTAACTACTGGTGGCAATAGTTCCCCAATAGATACAACTCCAATAGATACAGAACCAGTTGACACAACCCCTGTTGATACAGAACCAGTTGACACAACCCCTGTTGATATAGAACCAGTTGACACAGAACCAGTTGATACAGAACCAGTAGATACAGAACCAGTTGATACAGAACCAGTAGATACAGAACCAGTTGATACAGAACCAGTAGATACAGAACCAATAGACACAGAACCAGTTGATACTCCTGCAGAAGAAGCAGAGGCTGTATTTGAAGAAAGTGAAGTTTCTATTGAAGAAATATCAGAAAGCGGTGCAAATCTTTCTGTAGAAGATATTCAAGAAGTTGTTACTGATTTAATTAGCGATAGCAGTTTAGATGCATCTGAAATCTCTGCTGTACTAGAAGCAATTGCTGAAGGCGGAGAAGTGTCTGCAGAGATTGCCGCTGAGGTATCTGAATCTTTATCAGAGGGTGGACTAACAGAGGCAGAAGCAGAGTTTATTACAGAAATGCTTTCTGCAGATGGAGAAATAACTACTGCTGAAGTTGTTAATTTATCAGAGGCTTTAACTGAAGATGGTAAGTTTACTTTAGCAGAAAAAGATTTAGTTGCAGATGTATTAGTCTCATCAGCAGAGGGAGCACCAGTAACTACTGCCAACATAGAAGCAGCAGGACTTGAGTATCGAGATCTTCCTCCAACAATTCCAGTAGAGGTACGAGAAGACGCTAATGGTAACCCAGTAGTTATTCAAGCAGAAGTGGCTTCTGCGTTACTTGTGTTAGAAAGCCCAGCGGCATTAGCGAACGCAATTGCTACTTGCTTTAATCCAGATGAAGCAATTGAAGGTTTAACAGAAGAACAAAAATGTGAATTAGGTAAAGCACTACTTAGTATGGGTGCTGATATGTCTATACCAGAACGTGAAAAAGCAGAAGACATAGTAGTTGTAACAATAATTGCCGGACAAATAGTTCTCGGCTCAGCATATAGAAGGAGAGTATAATAAGCATATGAAATGGTTAAAAAAATGGAGCCTAGCTGCTCTAAATGAAAACTTTACATTCCTTGGTTTCTTTGTAGCCTGGGTTGTATTAGAGGGCAGTGCAAAAACAGTCGTAGGGTATGTAACAATAGCCTCGGTAGTTTTATGGTTTGCCACTATGGGAATTAGAGAAAAAGCCGAAAAAGAAGAATAACAGCTTTTATAACAAAAAATATACTTCAGTAGTAAGGCTAGCGAGTCGTAAAACCCACAGTATAAAAACTCTAGTATGCTATAGATACAATAAGTACAAGCATAATGGAGATCAATGAATTCAGAGTTAGTAGCCCAATATAAAGTTAAAATTGAAGCACTTTTTCCACTGGCAAAAAAGGCTTACGGCTCAAGAAAACAAGACACTCCTGCTCATAGAGCAAGTAGAGAGTACACAAGACTTTTAGTTGAATTCTCTTCTTTAGGTGGAAATGTTCCAGAATTAGCAAGAGTACTTAAAGTTGCATACCCAGGAGTTAGACGCAGAATTATTATGGAAAAAGTATTTATATCAGATATTGTGCAAGAAAGAACAGCAGATAAATCAGAGTTACCTAATGCAATAGAGAGAATAAAAACAGCAAAAGAAAATGGTGGATCTGTTTTTTACCACAATCAACTTACAAAAGAGTATATAAATGGATTCTCATTACAAGATTTAGCAAAAGGATTGGGACTAAATTCGGCTGCTCCTTTATATTATGGAGTACAAAGAAGTCTTAATAGAGCGAGTAAAGTTTAAGTATGGGACAAAGTTTTATGGAGAAGATATCTCTTTTATCTCCAGAAGAAAAAGCTGCAGTATTAGCGGACTTAGATCCAGAGATGCTTCTCTGGGACTGGCATTCATGGGCACGTCCAGAACAACAAGCACCAGAAGGTGATTGGAATATTTGGATTTATCTTGCTGGTCGTGGTGCTGGAAAAACAAGAGCAGCAGCTGAGTGGGTAAGAGAGACAGCAAAGTATACAAACACTGGTCAAAGACGTTTTGCACTTGTTGCTCGTACTGCAGCAGATGTGCGTGACGTTCTTGTTGAAGGTGAATCAGGAATTATGAATGTAACTCCACCAAGTGAGCGCCCATTGTATGAACCATCTAAACGTCGTCTAACTTGGCCTAATGGAAATACTGCAACATGTTTTACTGCAGATGAACCAGACTCTCTTCGTGGACCTCAATTCACACATGCTTGGGGGGATGAGGTTGCTGCATGGCGCCAGACTCCAGATGCTGCTGGTATGACTGCTTTTGATAACTTACGTGTTGGAACTCGTTTAGGTGCTAATCCACAAATTATGATTACAACAACTCCAAAGCGTGTACCACTTCTTTATTCTTTATTAGAAGAAGAAAAAAAAGGTAAGAAAGTTGTTGTTACTAGAGGATCTACTATGGATAACTCTGGAAACTTAAGTTCTGCATATCTAGACACAATATTGGGAGTGTATGAAGGAACAAGATTAGCAAAGCAGGAACTCTATGGAGAGATGCTTGACTCTATTGAAGGTGCGTTATGGACAATAGAGATGATAAGTAAGGCTAGACAAAATGTTTTACCACCTCATACTCCTTTAAGAGTTATTGGGGTTGACCCGTCCGTTGCAGAGAATCCACGAGATGCTTGTGGAATTGTTGTAGTTGCATCTACTGCAGATAGAGATTTATATAAACGTCACGCTTGGGTTTTAGAGGACGCAACTATTCATGGTTCTCCAGAAGTTTGGGCAAATAAAGTTGTAGAAATGGCAAGGCGTTGGGGAGCACCAGTTGTAGCAGAGGTAAATCAAGGTGGAGCCTTAGTTACTAATGCTATTAATGCTATTGATCCAAATGTAAAAGTATTTGAAGTTCACTCTAAACATGGAAAACAACTTAGAGCAGAGCCAGTAGTTCTTGCATATGAACAAGAAAGAGTTCACCATATTGGATATATTGCGGAGTTAGAAGACCAGATGACTGCGTGGATTCCTGGTGAAGGAAAGTCTCCAGATAGAGTAGATGCTCTAGTTCATGCTTTAACGGCTCTACTTATTAAACCACCTAAAGGATTTATTGGTGGAAAGTTAACCGCAAAATCTCCAGCCGCCAGAAGACTTCCTAGTTTTAGAGGAGGTATGGGTGGTAGAGGCGGTGGATCTAGAGTTTTTAAGGCTAATTAAGATTAAGTAATTTTTATTTAAATAAGGAACTTTTGAACTATGCACGCTATGGATTGTCTCTTAAATTAAGAGTGTAATCTACCCCAACTTATTTTGTTCCATATTCTTTCATGCCAATAATATATACCAACCTTCACAATGGTCTCCCAGAAGGCGATAAGAACAGAAAGAGTTCCTTTCCTAGTAATGGCATACACAACTAGGAATGAGGAAAGAGTTCCAAAGATACGGTAACTTAAAGACTTAATAAAAGAACGAGACTTAGTTACCTTCATGAAGGCCACTCCATATTATTGATACTGATGAGTGATACTAACTTAGATACCCATTTCTTTACGCTTTTGCGTAGCGCTGATAGCCTGCGTCGCAGCATCTAGTTCCACCTGTTCTATCTTGTAGCCAACATCTCTACCATAGACGATGTTAGTGATGTTAGGAAATCTTAAGACCATGGCATCCTTCATTGCCGAGTCTTTATCAATGTAAAACTTAACCTGCTCAAAGGAGAGGGGGTCTTTCTCACTAGTGCCGTGTGTGTTTCTAACACCCAACACTACTTGGGCTGTGCGTTTACCAGCCTCGTTGTAAAGAGCGTGGTGTCCTTCGTGCCAAGGTTGGTAACGACCAAGCATCAAGGTAGTTGGTTTTTTCCAATCATGTAATCCTGTAGTAGCAAGAACAATCTGCACTTCTTCTTCAACGGTACAGTCATTACCAATTCTTGCGCTGTAATCTGTTGGGTCTTCCCACATCTTATTTGTATCAGCAAAGCGACTTTCATCAATGCGATCTACCCACACTAAATAATCGGGTTTACCAAATGCTTTACGAGTCTCATATGTTGGGCAAACAAAATCAACAAGTACTGTGCGTCCCTGTAAATGTAGTAATCGTGCAAGGGCTCCCATACGACGAGATTGCTCAATTCGATCTTCTGGAGTAAATCCCAGATCTTTGTTTAAGTCAGCCCGCACCTCATCAGCATTTAAGTGTATAGCATCCGTGTGCCCCATTAGCGCCTTGGCTAACGTGGTCTTTCCAGTTCCTGGTAATCCTATAATTTGAATAATCATAATCTTTCCTCCAATTTTGTAGGTAGCAATCCACTTAAAGTATCTTTGTATTTATTGATTACATACTCAGAAAGAACTTCTTTTGGATTTATAGATTCTTTCTTTATTTTTTTCCTTACTGTGTGCAAATTGGGTATACCAAAAACCAAAGCATCGTTTTGTGGGTCTGTGTTTTTAATTTTGTCAAAACTATAATCAAACTTACTAAGTGATAAAAACTCACTAATTTTATACAAAGTCAATTCTTTATTATTTATTAAATCTTCGTAAAAAACATAGTGAACATTATCGGCGTAGTGTTTAGCATTAGCCAAAGATAACAAAGCAGTATCTATTTGACCCCAAGGGCGCATTAAGTAATCGCATCTAGCGTCATCCATGTCTTTGTAATTACGGTTGTAAAAATCTTTTTGATTTATTTGTAAATCAATAAAGTTTGAATTTGGATTTTGTCTTGCCAAGACTATGTAGGAGGATAGAATTTCTAAGATTGGTCTTACAAGAACAATGGCGCGAAAATTGGGATTTAAGATTTTTGCTAAATTGTAGTTATACGGAGTCAGCCAACTAAAATGTTTATCTACAATAGTAGGCTTGTCTATATGAGCGTAGTAAGAAGAACCTAAAGATGAAACAGTATTGTGGCTACCCGCTACTAAAACACCTGAGCGATAACACTCAAGGTTTGTAATTTCTTTATCTAAAACATACATAAGTTGCAACAAATCGCTTTGTGGACTTGCGTAAACGGACGGGTGTTGATTCAAAAGAGCAGATAACAAGGTACTGCCAGTTCTAGGCAAGCCAGTCATTAAATGGAATGTTTTTACCATTCCGTAAACATACCAAATGTTTACCTAATTAGGGTAATTTAACCCAATTCAACAAATCTTCGCGCCATACATACCCACTATCCCCATCGCTTCCAGGATAAGGAGTTGGGGCTTCCCATAGGCAGGTTGATTCATTTAAGACCCAAGATGCGAATGGTTTAGGTCCAATAAACGCTCCGTTGCCTCCCTTGCTTGAATCAAAATAATAACCAATTCCTGCATAGTTAAAGCGGAAAGGTTCTCCACCTAATTTATGTACATTGCCATAAGTATTGTAAGAAGTGCGTTTCCAAACACCCCCAACTTCCTCGGCAATAACTGTTTCGCCTGTTTCTTCTAAACTATCATCAAAAGGTATTACACGGATAACAATGTTGTTTTCGTCTATTTCAGCGAAGTGCGCCATTAGGGGGTTACCGTTCCTGTTCCACCAGTAAATACATAAATTTTCTTTCCACCAGCTGTTGTTGTTGGAGTTGTTCCTCCGCCAGTTTTTGTAAGAGTGCCACCGATACTTGCTAAATCTCCAAGAGTATCTGCATAGGAAATAACTACAATACCTGAACCACCTGCCGCCCCGACTCCTTGGTCACCTGTTCCTCCACCACCACCACCACCCGTGTTAGCAGTTCCATCAAAACCATCTCCACCTGGTCCATTAAATACTGAATTACCACCAGCACCACCACCGCTTGTAGCCGAACCTCCAGGTTTTCCATAAGAACCGCCACCACCTCCGCCAGCACGGGAAACAGAAGTTCCTGATATTGATGAAGTAGTACCCGCACCACCGTTGCCAGGAGAAGTTGTACCATTTGTTCCTACTGCACTTGCACCGCCACCACCACCAGCATCACGATTACTAGGGCCTGATTGGTTATTACCACCTGAGCCACCATTAAATCCTTCAACTGGGCTAAAAGCACCTTCATTTCCAGCACCACCAGTTGCGCCTCCCGTATAACCTCCACCACCACCACCTGAACCACCAGTTCCACCGCTTAGAGTATTTGCTGGCGCTCCACCACGACCTCCACCAGTAGAAGTAATTGAACTACAAACGGAGTTACTACCTTTACCCGCCTGAGAAGCATAATTATTACCTGGGGCGCCAGCACCTACCGTAACAGTTATACCTGTTCCTGCTGTTAAAGATAAAGTAGCAGTTCTATAACCACCAGCACCACCGCCGCCGCCGAATTGACCAGCACCACCGCCTCCGCCAGCAACGACTAGGACATCTACGCTATTCGTACCCGCAAAAGTTAAAAATGATTTAGTATTCTGTGACGCGCTAGTTCCAAGAATGGGCATATTACTCCTTAAAGATAGTTAATTATACCTTACTTTAAAAACCCGTTTTTTCGCGCTCTCTTTCCGTAAGAAGCAGAGGAGGAGGATGAGATTAGGGGGAGGGGTGTTTTTTGAGTTTGGATTTACGGTAGGTTTCTTGTCTACAAAGTTTGCAAAGTTTGTAGCCGTCTTTAATAATAGTGTTCTCTTTACTACGTTCATGTCCGTGTTTACAGTAAGGATTTTCACTAGGTCTTCCAACTATTTTATTTATGGGAGTATTTAAGCCTCTTTTAAAGGCATCTAGGTTATTTTGTCTAGCAGTTCCCATGACGAGATGCTGAGGATTAACACAAACTTTATTATCACAGAGATGCATAATCTGTAGATTACGTGGAGATAGGGTGTCATTATTTTTATGTATAGCCCAAGAAATTTTATGAGCACTTATTAATTTACCTTTGCTATATGAAAAAGACCCGTACCCACTACTAGTTATAGCAGCAAACCAAAGCCAGCAATCTTCATCTTCCTCGACATAGACTTTATCCCAGAAGCGGGCATCTCTTTCTTTAGTCCATTTAAGTTTCATATTTATCTAGCAAATCTAGCGGCAACAGACCAATCTACTTCTCCAGAAGGAACGGCTCTAGGAATTAAAGAACGTCCGCCAACTGTAGCCTGAGAACCTGAGCCAACAATTGTTAAATTTCTATCCATAAGTTTTCTATGAAATGCAATCTGAGTAAGTGGTCTCTCTCCGCGATCTTCACTCCACGCTCTGTAAACAGTGTAAAGTGTTTTTACAGATAAAGTAGATCCTGCATTTTCATTAGTTTCTTCGTTTAAGAACAGACCAATTCTGTCTTCATTTTTTCTATATATCTCAGCCGCATCGCTAACAGTCCGACACCAACCAAGACCATCTTTAGACCCAGAGCCTAAAATTTTAATTGCTCCCTCTACTGCCCATGCAAGAACAGCACTTAGTGCACCATCTGGATCAAATATGTATTCTTTTAACTCTGGGTCTGGACTCTCTGGTACATGTAAAAATGGTACTGGTCTAATACGTCTCCACATAGCATCATCACTAATTATTGGTCTGTGGTTTGTACTTACCCAAAGTTTTGCACGAGAACTAAAAGTAAAAGGTTTTTCACCAGGAGAGCGAGCAGAGATTTCAGAAGAACCAGTTAACTTCTTAACTGAGTTTTCTTTTAATCTTTCAGACTCAGGTAATTCATCTACCCAAACCATTCGACGTCCACGCAACTCAGCCCAGTGATAAAGATCTTGACTATTTGCTCTGCCATCATTTTGTGCAAGAATGCTTGAATCTAAAGGCCAAGCATATTGTTGAGTGCCTAAACATTTAACTAATGCTTCAACAAACGTGTTTTTACCAGAACCAGCAGGACCGTAGACTAAAAACATAACATCATATTTTCTAGAACCAGTTATAGAATACCCAGCAGCACGTTGTAGCCACTCTTGAAACTCTTTATCTCCACCAGTAGCAAAATCTAAAAATTGTTCCCAACGAACATTTCTTTGACCAACAATATATCCAACTGGCGCTCTTCTAGTTATAAATAGGTCAGGACGATTCTTTAACAACTCTCCTGTTTTAAGATCAACAACGCCATTCATTACACCTAGTAGGTTTTCATCCTTGTCCCAGTCGTCTACATATCTATTAATTCTGGGATCAGAGTTTCCTGCTTCAATTGCAGAACGAATACGAGCAATTGATTTAGTTTGTTGAGCCCATTTAATAGCCTCACCTTGTTTATTTGGGTCGGCATGTTTAATAGTCTCGCTAGAAATAAGAGCAGGAATCATTTTAGACAACTCTCTTACCTCTAAACCTTCGGCATCTGGTTTCCAGTACCCGCTATTCCAATGAAACCAACCTAAGCCAGGCGTGTATCTAATTACATCTTTAAAAGTATCTACTAATCTGCGACCATTTCCAATGTCTGTAAAACTTCGCATACCTTCTGTTCCACCATCTTCAGTAGAAATAGCATCTTCCTCGGGAGGTATATTTAAATTTTTAGCAGACAAAACTTGTTCATTTGTATAACCGCTTTCAATAGAATCAATTATTGCGATATTTCTAACGCTAGGAGAAGGCGGGTGAACAACTCCTAAAATTGGTGTAATTTTTTCTAGAGAAGTTCCTGCTAAAGACGCTCTAGTTTCTCTTTGATTTTGATCTGCCCATTCTTTATGACCAGCAGGTAATGGCCTGCTCATCTTAGGATTTTTTATAACAAAATCAATTGCTCTTCTTGTAACCAGCAGCACGCTTTCAGGACCTTCAAGTGGTAGAGGGGGTCTAACTTGTTCGGCATTAAAGCGAATCATCAAAGATTCAACAGCAAGACGACCTGCTTCAGTTTCTGCTGAAAATTTATTTGCAAGAGAGCAAGCAAGTGCGTACAAATCATTATTACGGCTGCCTTGATCAACGCCTTCTCTAAGAATTTTGTCAACATCAAACTTTGAGTCATAATTAACTAAATCTCCAACCATTTCAGACCAGTCTCCAACACCAACACTGGTTCCAGAAGATCTCTTTTTTCTTTTTCTTAAAACATTAAGTAATTCCTCTGGAGCCTCAGCCATTTCTCTTTCATGAGGACCTTTACCTTTTACCCACTCATAGCAGTGACCTGAAAAGTGTCTAGATGGTGAAATAAGAACGTAACCATTGTGCTTGATATCAACGCCTTTTAAGCCTTGTTTATTTAGATTTCCAACTAACTCTTCTGACTCACTGCACTTATAAAATAAGTGACGACCACGCATGGCTTTTCCATTACCAATTGTGTACTCACCAGTTATTGCTTCAACAGTTGATGGAAGTGCGCCTTCAAGTAAGGCTTCGAATTTTTCAAATGATTCTGGACCACCAGAACGAGGATCAATATCAATTACTAAGAATCCGCTAGGACGGCAGAAGACTCCAATGTTGTAATCAGGTTGAGAAGACCACCACTCTGAAATTTTATTTACATCAGATGTAGCAGCTGAGTTCCATTGGGCTATTGCTGGATGTTTACCAGTATCTTTTGGCTCAGTATGTGAAGAGTTACAACCACATCTTCCATTAGTTATCCCATGACATGGAAGAATTTTCCAACCTTGTTCTGCATACCACTTTGCACCTGGCGCAAGTCTGCCGTTTGCGTACTCCCATGTACTCATTTTGACCTACTTACATAAGCAGTTTCTAAAACAACTGGTAGCGAGGAAAACCACTTATCCGCATCTTGAATAAGAATATAAACTCTTTCTCTTCCAGTTTCAGTAGTTGTTTTAATTGCATTTAATTCACCAAGCCATACTGCTCTGGCAACAACTCTAGAAGGTATCCCGTACCGCAGGGCAACGGCTCTTATGCTTAATCTTTTTTGTCCTTGTATCAAAGCCACCGCTCCCTCTTTATGTAAATCGTTGACGAACTATAGAGCAAGTTTTGATAAATATGCACCATTTACGCAATATTGAAACTATAGAGTTTTTGTGGCGAAAAGGGAAGAGACTCGCCAATATAAAAAATAAGATGTTTAAATATATGTCAAAATTAGATCATTAGTCAAAAGTCACTTTGACATTAGTCAGATAGGTGCTCCCTTCATATGTTCAACGGTACTCAAGTTTGGTATGAAATAGTAGGTATAACAGGAGCAATCTCAGCGCTTTGTGTTTTTCTATATTCAGTTTATAAAATAGCAAAAAGGATAGACGCAGCAATTGGGGTAGATGAACAGGGCAGAACTCTATCAGATAGAATGGATAAGGTCGAGTATCAACTTTGGCCAAATGGGGGTCAGTCTATGGCTGACAGAGTTAACTCAATAGATAAGACTAATAATAATATGATGACAGAGGTTAAAATTATTAAAGAACTTGTTCTTGGAATGATAGACACAAATGCTCAAGCATCTGTAGAGGCAAAAAAGAATAATCTAGCCTAAAGGCAAAATTAGACAAAAAGATAAAAAAAGTCTAAAAGGACACGCTGAAAAAAGTTTGCTTAGGTTCTAGTAAAAAGTAATATTTACCGTTAAAGTACCCGTATGAAAGCAGTGTTTAGTTATCTAAACACTTACATACGAATGAGAAGGGTACTTTAAAATGAGTCTATCCGAGAAGTTAAAGACAGCAACCAAGTCTGAAACAGGTCTTCCTTGCGGGGTCTCTAGATTACTAGCCACAGTAAGTGATGAAGACCGCGAGGCTTTAGAGGTAATCTTCTCTACTAAAGCTGGCAATGGATCTGTGTCTAATTTAAAGATTCATGAAATTATATCTAGTGAAGGTCATAACATTGCATTTGCTTCAGTAAGACTTCACAGAGCAAGAGCATGCAGATGCTATATAGGAAAGACTAATCAACTAAAAAAACATTTAAACAGTAAGTTAGAAAAAATTAGTGAGTGAATCAATAGCTGAAAAGCTAGCCGCACTTATATCGCCAGGAGAATCAGGCTCGGATATAAGAAAAAATAACACGCCAGAAGCGTGGCGTCCTCGTATGGAGATAGATGAGACTGGTGGATATTTAGTTTCTATCCCTAGATCAGAAGGAAACTTGCCAGATGCTATAGAGATTTTAAAAGAGTTTAATTTAGATCCAAAAGATTGGATTGTAAGGTCAGTTCGTAGGTCTAGATGGCAAAGATATGATGGCGAGTGGTTAGAGTCAGCAAGAATAAATGTAGTTGCATCAGAAATGATAAGAAAAGAAAATGATTTAGATTTAGAAAAACTTATAGAAGACATAAAAAAATGGAGACCTGCCGCTAGAGAAATAAAAGCAACAGGAGAGTTTGCTTTTGTATTTGCTCCCAGCGACCAACAAATTGGTAAAAAAGGTAGTGGTGGCGGGACTTTAGAGTCAGTAGCAAGAATTCATCAAACTACCGAAGGCGGGATTCATAGATTAAAAGAGTTACGCAAGATAGGTAGAAGCCTAGGAACAACAGTAATTGCATTACTAGGAGATCATGTAGAAGGAAACGTTTCCCAGAATGGAAGATTACAAGGACAGGCTGCTTCAGATCTAGGACTAACGGAGCAGACAAGAGTTGCTCGTAGACTATTAATGTCTCAAATAAAAGCATTTGCTGAGATATCAGATCGAGTAGTTGTGCCAGTAGTTAATGGAAACCATGATGAGGTAACTAGGCAAGTAATTGCTAATCCAGCAGATGGTTGGAATACCGAAATCGCTAGCGCTGTGCAAGATGCTTGCGCAGAGAATGAAAACTTAGCCCACGTTGAGTTTAGATATCCAGAAAGTGATCATCAAACTTTAGCAATAAATATAAATGGAACTATGCTTGGTTTATTTCATGGTCATCAATCTAGAGACCCAATTAAATATCTTTCAGGTCAAGCAGCAGGACAGACCGCTCTTGGTAACTGTGACGTTTGGTTATCTGGTCATTATCACCATTTTAAAAGTATGGATATAGGTCCTAGATTTTGGGCGCAGTGTCCGACTCTAGATCCTGGCTCTGCCTGGTTTAGAGATAGAACAGGGCTTGAGTCTCCTGCTGGAGTTTTAACAATGGTAATTGGAGAAGGCTATGACCCTCGTAGAGATATAAGCATTATCCCAGCTAGCAGGTAGAAAAATGCTCTATAATAAAGACAACTTTATAAGCACTTTTTAATAAAATAAAAAAGTAAGAGTGTTAAAAATCTTGTAGAATATAGAAAGACCTATCTAGTTCTACCTCGTTCAGACGTGTTCGAGTGATAGTATTTTGGAGATTTAATGCCATATCCAGCGGATGTATCCACTAGAACGATTACTGGCAGTTTCACGAATACAAATGGAAGCGTTGCCGCTGGAACAGTAACTTTTACACCTTCTGGCAGAATTTTAGATGCTGATGATGCAGTAATTATTAGTGACCCACAGGCAGAAACTTTAAATGGTTCGGGTGCATTTTCAATCACACTTCCATGTACAGATGATAGAGATCTATCTCCAATCGGTTGGTATTACACAGCGACAGTAAGAATTTCAGGGGCTAGGGCTTATAGTTTTAAATTTTATTTACTAACTGGTGTAAATAGTGTTAATTTCTCTAACTTAGATAGAGTAACTCCAGTATCAAATTCTCAAGGAGCATTTGCTTCATCTAGAGGACCAGTTGGTCCGCAAGGTAATACTGGTCCAACAGGTGTAACAGGAAGAACTGGTTCAACTGGTGCGGGCCCAACAGGTGCAACAGGACCGACGGGTCCTGCTGGTGCACCAACTGGTGCAACAGGATCTACAGGATCTACAGGAGCAACTGGTAACACTGGTGTAACTGGACAAACAGGATCCGCTGGAACATCTATAAATGTTCGTGGAAGTGTTGCAGCAACAGGTAACTTACCATCAAGTGGTAACGCAACTAATGATGCATACATTGTTAATGCTGACGGTGACTTGTATGTTTGGGGCGGATCTAGTTGGAGTAGCGTAGGACAAATTGTTGGTCCTGCTGGTGCAACTGGTAATACAGGTGCAGGTCAAACGGGTGCTACAGGTCCAACAGGTTTAACAGGTGTAACGGGTGCAACTGGTGCAGGTCAAACTGGTGCAACAGGTAATACAGGAAGTACAGGTTCAACTGGACCATCTGGTACAGGAGCAACTGGCCCGACTGGTGCAACAGGTGCTGGTGCAACTGGTGCTACTGGTGCAACTGGTGCAAGTGTCACTGGTAATACAGGTGTAACGGGCAATACGGGTGTAACAGGTAATACAGGTGTAACAGGATTAACTGGTGCAACTGGTGTAACGGGTGCCGACTCAACTGTCGCGGGACCTACTGGTCAAACTGGTCCAACTGGTGCGAGTGTAACTGGGCAAACTGGTGCACAAGGAAATACAGGAGCACAAGGTAATACAGGTGTAACTGGTCAAACAGGTGTAAGTGTCACTGGTAATACAGGTGTAACTGGGCAAACTGGAGCAGTTGGAAATACTGGTGCAACTGGATTAACTGGAGTTACTGGTGCAACAGGTGCGAGTGTTACTGGAAATACTGGACCTACTGGTGCTGACTCAACTGTTGCTGGTAATACAGGTGCAACTGGTGCAACTGGTGCAACAGGTGCAAGTGTTACTGGGCAAACTGGCGCGACAGGACAAACAGGTGCGGTTGGTAATACAGGTGTAACGGGTGCTACTGGTGCAACTGGTGCAAGTGTCACTGGTAATACAGGTGTAACGGGTGCTGACTCAATTGTTGCTGGACCTACAGGTGCGCAAGGTAATACAGGTGTAACTGGTGCAACTGGTGCGAGTGTAACGGGTAATACAGGTCCAACAGGTGTGACTGGCGCTGGTGTAACTGGTGCAACAGGACCTACAGGTGCAGCAGGTGCTGGTTCATCTGTTTATATTGAAAAATACCAAGTACAAAGTACTTCTGGTGAAGAATTTTATTTACACTCATATGATGTTGACCAAAAATCAGCACTTACATGGAGTCGCTCTACTACAACATTAACAGTTACATCTACTTCTCATGGTTTAACAACTGGAGATAGAGTAATTATTAGAAATACAAATATTTCAGGCGCTCAATCTTTAATAGTTACAGTTTCAGACTCTAATACATTTACTGTGACTGTAGGTAATACAGGCAGTAGCAACGGGTCTTCTGGAAGTTATTCAAGAGGATTTAATATGGCTAGAGTTACATCAACAGTGACTTTATACGCTCCTTCTGGAACAAATAGTGTAACTCTTCTAGGAGGCTCTATGAGGCTTCCTTCTAGCGTTGCTTCCCCACTTATATTTAATTATGCAGCAGTTGGTTTAAACTCTAGTGATAGTGATAGATATCCGCCGCAGATATTTGCTTGGCGTGAAGATACTTATGCAATGGTTACGCCTAACTCTAGTATATATTCAATTATTGGTGGAGTAACTTATAATCAAATATCTTTAGGAATGCCTGCTGCTAATAGACTTATTAGATTTAATTTTAACTAAGGAGGGGCTAAAAAGTGAAACCATTATCAGGTAGATTTTCAGTATCCTCTGTAACAGAGTTTAGTGCTGGAGTTTATACTTTAGTTGGAACTTTTATTGATGAGTCTGGATTATACGGTCCTGCAGATATAGCAGTAGGTCAACGTGTTTATTTATATGATAATAATGCTGGAGCAATTAGATATGAAATAACAACTGTAGTAAATGACGCATCTAACCCTATAACAATAAGAGTTACTTGGGATTCCGCTGGAAGTGCTATAGAGCCTGGTGCTGCCGTTGGAGTGATTTTAGCTGTAACTGATAATTTAACACTTCCAGAACAACCTTCTTTTACTCAACAGAGTATAGAAGAATTATTAACAGCTGGAATTATTGCTGAAACATATAGAGAACAATTAGATACTTTATCAGGAATAACTGGTTCTCTTGGGGACTACGTTCCTCTTACTCAAAAAGGTGCAGCAAGTGGTGTTGCTGAGTTAGATTCTAATGCAAAAATTAAAATTTCCCAACTTCCTGGGCTATCAATATCTGATTCATACCCAGTTGCTAGCGAGACGGCAATGCTTGAGTTATCAGTTGAGCGTGGCGATCTTGCAATTCGTTCAGATATAAATAAAACATTTGTATTTGCTTATGATCCATTTTCAATAACAAATAAAGTATTATCAGGTAACGTTGCAACTTTAACATCTTCAGCAAGTCATAATTTAACAGTTGGAGATACGGTAGTTGTTAGTGGTGTAGATGCCACATTTAATGGAACTTACACAGTAACTGCTACTGGAACTACAACTACTTTTAGTTATGCAAAAACAGCATCAAATGTTTCATCAGTTGCTGTTTCCCCAGCGGGATCAATGGTTCAAAAAGATAATTGGCTTGAACTTCTTAGTCCTACAGCAGGTGGAGCAACTGGTGCTACAGGTCCAACAGGTGTTACAGGACAAACTGGCGCTACAGGTTTAACTGGTAATACAGGAGCAACAGGACAAACTGGTGTTACAGGAAACACTGGAGCAACAGGTGAGACTGGAATAGTTGGTAATACAGGTGCAACTGGTTTAACGGGTGCTACTGGTGCAAGTGTAACTGGGCAAACTGGTGCGACAGGTCAAACAGGTGTAACGGGACAGACTGGAGCAGTTGGAAATACAGGAGCAAACGGTGAGACTGGAGCAACTGGTTTAACGGGTGTAACAGGTGCAAGTGTAACTGGGCAAACTGGTAATACGGGTGTAACAGGAAATACTGGTGTAACTGGAAATACTGGTGTAACAGGATTAACAGGTGCGACTGGTAGTACGGGTGTAACTGGACAAACTGGCGCGACAGGACAAACAGGTGCTGACGGAATTAGTGCGTTCTCTTGGACATACAAGATAGATTTAACAAATAATGGAGACAGAGATCCAACCAATGACTATGTAGGATTTGTAACACTGCCACTTAATACAAGCAGTCAAATTGTAGTAGACGATAATCCATATGGATTAAACACAACACTTCATGATTTATTTTTAAGTATGCAAAGTGGTTACTTAACTTTAACAAGTCAAAGTAATCCTGGAACTTACGCTACTTACCAGTTTACTTCTTGCGTAGATGGTACAGCTACAAATGAAACTGGAGATGGAAGTTATGTAATATTTAACGTATCTTCACACACGGGGTATGGATCATTCTCTCATGATGAGTTAGTAACACTATCTATTTCATTAAAAGGCTCAGCAGGAGTAACTGGTAATACTGGTGTAACGGGACAAACTGGTGCAAGTGTTACTGGAAATACAGGTGTAACTGGAAATACTGGAGTAACTGGAAATACAGGAGCAACTGGTCAGCAGGGAACATCAATTGAATTTAAAGGAAGCGTTGCTGTTACTGGTTCCCTACCAACTGGGGCAAATGATGTAAATGATGCTTACATAGTTGATGCAGATGGTGATTTATATGTTTGGAATGGTTCAGCGTGGAATAGCGTAGGACAAATTGTTGGACCTGCTGGTGCTACTGGTAACACTGGTGCTGGCGCAACGGGAGCAACTGGTGCAACTGGTGCTACTGGGCAAACTGGAGCAAGTGTTACTGGTAATACGGGAGCAACTGGTTTAACGGGTGCTACAGGTAATACAGGAGCAAATGGAAATACTGGAGCAACTGGAGAGAGTGGAGTATTTTCTACAGCAGAAGATACAGCACCTACAGGAGCAGTTACAGGTGATGTTTGGTTTGATCCAGCAAATGGAATGATGTTTGTTTATTATGATGGTTTTTGGTTACAAGCATCTAGTAATGCTATAGGAGATGTAGGAGCAACTGGTGCTACTGGTCCTACAGGTAACACGGGTGCAACTGGTAATACTGGTGCAACTGGTGCGAGTGTAACTGGGCAAACTGGTGCAACTGGCGCTACAGGTTCAGCTACTACCACAGGCTCATGGACTATTGCCACAGGCACTAACACCTACAATTTTGAAGTTGCAAGTGGTGGCACATACACTATGTGGGTCAGGGGAAATATAGCTAACGGTATTATAATTTGGAATGCTACAGTAAGTGTGACAAATACCAATGTGCCAGCAATAGGATATCAATATGCTTGGAACTATACGGGTGGTGGAAGTCCTATTTCATTCACTGCCATACCTAATCAGATCAGAGGAGTAGCAGGCACTATTAGCACAGACGCTACATACGCGGGTACAAGTAGTAATAGATTTGACTTTACAATTGCTAATACCAGTGGCACATCGCAGACCATTTATTACGGATATACTACTATTTAATAGCCAACGCTTTTATATCGCGTAAAGACACCTAGAAAGCATATACCCTTCAACTAATTACCTCTGGGTTGGGGCTTTTTACGTGGGGTACAGCAGATAACATCGCAATTTCAGGAAGCTACGAAGCAATCTAATTTAATAGGCATTTAAAGTTTATTTTTTTTAATCACCTTTTTTATTTAGGGTAAAATTGGTCTTGGGAATCATCCCACTCGAGTGAAATGAGACAAATCTATGCCAATTAACTTCCCAGACAGTCCGTCGTTAAATCAGACGTTCTCATCTGGAACAACAACTTGGCGTTGGAATGGCACAGTATGGCTAGTAGTTCGTGACTTTGCACCAACAGGTGCAACAGGTGCAACAGGTCAAACTGGAGCCACAGGACAAACTGGTGCACAAGGTAATACTGGTGTAACAGGACAAACAGGAGCAACTGGCGCTTCAGGTAACACTGGTGCAACTGGTAATACAGGAGCACAGGGAAATACTGGAGTCACAGGACAAACAGGTGTAACTGGTCAAACAGGTTCAACTGGTCCAACTGGTCAAACAGGAGCAACTGGTCAAACAGGTGCTAATGGTCAAACAGGTGCAAACGGTGAAACCGGAGCAACTGGTGCAACTGGTGCACAAGGTAACTTCGGCGGTATAACCGTTGAATACAACTTCAGCACTAACACTACTGTTTCTGATCCAGGTTCTGGCAACGTAAAGTTTAACAATGCTAACGTATCTATTGCGTCAAAGATGTCAATTGATGACGAAGATGCAAATGCAGTAGACATTCAATCAATGCTGCGTACAATTGATGACTCAACAAGCACAATCAAGGGTCACTTACGTATATCAAATAAAGCAGATTCTACAGATTTTGCTTTACTTACAATCAGCGGACTTACAGAGCAATCAGGCTACTTTGAAGTAGATGTTGCTTATGTATCTGGCTCATCAACATCATTTACAAATGGTGAAGATGTAATTATCACTTTCGCAAGAACAGGTGATGCTGGTGCACAAGGTAATACTGGTCCAACAGGTGCTAATGGAAATACAGGCGCAACAGGTGTAACTGGTGCTAATGGTAATACTGGCGCAACTGGTCCAACTGGTGAAGTTGGAAACACAGGAGCAACTGGTCAAACAGGTGCTAATGGTGTAACTGGTGCAACTGGTGCAACTGGATTAACTGGTGCTACTGGCTTAACTGGTGTAACTGGTGCAACTGGTAACACAGGTGCTGATGGACAGTTCTCAACAACTGAATCAACACCTCCAACAAGCCCAGCTCCTGAAACTGGAGATGCATGGTTTGATCCTTCAAACGGTATCGTATTCATTTACTACGATGGTTTCTGGGTTGAAGCAGTTGGTGGAAACGTAGGTCCTACAGGACCTACTGGTGCAGTTGGTAATACTGGTGTAACTGGAGCAACTGGTCAAACAGGTGCACAAGGTAATACTGGTGCTACTGGTGCTACTGGTTCAAACGCAGTGTTAACACTGGTTCAAAACCAACAATCTGGTACTACATACACACTTGTTGTTGCAGATGTTAATAAGCTCGTTGAGCTTAGCAACGCCGCAGCAATTGCGTTAACAGTTCCAACAAACGCAGCAACTGCTGGGTTTGTTGTTGGAGACCAGATTAACCTTCTTCAAACTGGAGCAGGTCAGGTTACAGTCGGAGGAGCTGGAGTTACAATCAATGGAACTCCTGGTCTAAAACTTCGTGCTCAATATTCATCTGCTACGCTGATCAAGCGTGCTACTGATACATGGGTACTTATCGGAGATCTTTCCGCATAACCTAAAAATTAGGTAGAAATTGCCCATCTTTTTATAAAAGGTGGGCAGTTTCTTTTATATAGAAAGTTCAAATTTATAGTATAGTAGTCCTATCCTTTTGCTGAAGTAAGAGAGTAATATGCCTATAGATTTTCCTAATAGTCCTAGCGTAGATAGTACATTTACCTCTGGTAATACTACTTGGCGCTGGAGTGGTACCGCATGGAAAGTTGTCCGTAATATTGCCCCAACGGGTGCTACTGGACAAACTGGACCTACGGGTGTAACTGGCGGCACTGGACCTACAGGTATAACAGGTATAAATTGGCGAGCAGCCTTTGATTTTGTTGAATATAATGTCCGTGATGTAGTTCAATATAACGGCAGTGCATATTTTTGTAACACATTTATTGCAAGTGGAGATATTGCTTCACACATTCCTGGTTCATCTGCAAGGTGGGATTTACTTTCAGCTAAAGGTAATACAGGGCCTACTGGTGTTACAGGACAGACTGGTGTAACAGGTAATACGGGTGTAACAGGACAAACTGGAGCAACAGGTCAAACTGGAGCAGTCGGAAATACTGGAGCAGTCGGTAATACTGGCGCTACAGGATTAACTGGTGTAACTGGGCAAACTGGAGCAGTTGGTAACACGGGTGTAACGGGTGCTACAGGAGCACAAGGAACATCAATTGATTTTCAAGGAAGTGTTGCAAACACTGGATCTCTTCCAACAGGATCAAACGACGTTAACGACGCATATATCGTTGACGCAGATGGTGATCTTTATGTGTGGGATGGCAGTGCATGGATAAGTGTTGGACAAATTGTTGGACCAGTTGGTCCTACAGGGCCAGCAGGTCAAACTGGTGCTAATGGTCAAACAGGTGCTACTGGTCTTACTGGTGTAACGGGTGCAAGTGTAACTGGAAATACTGGAGCAACTGGTGTAACTGGTGCTACTGGATTAACTGGTGCTACTGGCTTAACTGGTGTAACTGGAGATGACGGTCAATTTAGCGTAGCCGCAACAACTCCACCAGCCTCTCCTGAAGTTGGGGATGCATGGTATAACTCTGCAAGTGGAAATTTATATGTTTATTATGATGGTTATTGGGTAGAAGCAGCCTCAGCAAATGATGGACCAACTGGTAATACAGGAGCAACAGGTGCAACAGGACCTACTGGATTAACTGGAGTAACTGGAGATGATGGTCAATTCTCAACAGTTGCAACAACACCACCTGCAGCACCAGAGGCAGGGGATGCATGGTATGACGCATCTTCAGGAAATGTTTATATTTATTATGATGGCTATTGGGTAGAAGCTGCAAGTGCTAATGATGGACCTACTGGAAATACGGGTCCTACAGGGCCAACTGGTATTACAGGAAGTACTGGAAGTGTTGGACCTACAGGACCTACTGGAACTGCAACTTTAAATAGATATCGTTTTGTAGCCGCAGGGGGTGAGACTGGAGTTTCTGGAGCAGATGCAAATTCAGTAACACTTGCATACACGGCAGGCTATGAGCAGGTATTTCTTAACGGAGTTTTACTTGTAAGAGGAACAGATTACACCGCAACAAATGGAACAAGCATAGGTTCACTCTCAGCTCTGGCAGCAAGTGACATCGTTGAGATACTTGCGATTGGTGCCTATAACGTAGCAAACGCAGTTCTTTCAACTACAATTAACGCAAAAGGTGACCTACTTGTAGGTACTGCTGATGACACTATTGGTAGACTTGCGGTAGGAACTAATGGGTATTACTTACAGGCAGATTCCACAGCAGGCACAGGTCTTGCTTGGGGTGCAATAGATACAACATCAAACGCAGACATAATAATGACTATTATGGGTGCATACTAAGAGAAAAGGTAGTAACTAATGGCTACAGTATCAAAGGCGCTCTTTCGTGGAGCAGCAGCAACATCAAGTACAACACTATATACAGTACCCGCATCAACTACAACAGTAGTAACCAATATTGCAATATGTAATAATGCTGCAACAGCAGCAACATTTACTATATTGCTAGATGATATTGAACTTCAAAAAGATACAGCAATTGCAGCAAACTCAACTATTTATATTGACTTAAAGCAAGTACTTGCTACAACAAAAACTATTAAAGGTTTAGCATCTGCTGTAACAGTAGATTTTCACATCTCAGGAGTGGAGATAGTATAATGGCATTAAATATAATACCTAGTGCTGGAGTAACAGGAATAGTTCCTGTAGATTCTAATATCTCAGTTCCAAATGCACCAACATCTGTATCTGGAACTGTTGCAGATGCTCAGTCGTCAGTATCCTTTGTTGCCTCAACAGATAATGGTGGCTCTACAATTTTAGGATATACAGTTATTTCTTCTCCAGGTAGCATAAAAAAATCTGGAACAACATCTCCAATAGTTATCACAGGATTAACTAATGGCACAGCATATACTTTTACAGTAAAAGCACACAATATTGCAGGTTCAAGTGCTGCAAGTTCTGCAAGTAGTTCAGTAACTCCAGTAGGAGTGGTGGCTGTAGAAAGTTTAGTTATAGCAGGCGGTGGAGGTGCGGGTGCTAATCGTTCTGGTGGTGGCGGTGCAGGTGGCTTAGTTGAACGTGCTAGTACAAACTTAAATCCAGGAACTAACTACACGGTAACAGTTGGTGCTGGTGGTGCGGCAGCAAATGTAACAAACGATGTTGGTAATAATGGTAGTAACTCTGTTTTTAGTGATATAACTGCTGTTGGTGGTGGATTTAGTGGTACTGCTGGTGGTTCAGGCGGTGGAGGATTTGGTCAATATACAAATCGTGCGGCTGGTGCTGCAACACAAGGTAACTCAGGTAGTGGAACTGGTTATGGATTTGCTGGTGGTAGAGCCACTGCAGGTTCAGGTTCTGGCGGCGGAGGCGCAGGTGGCGTAGGTGGTAACGGTTCTGGTAGTGATAATACTGCTGGTGGTGGTAATGGAGGAGCAGGTCGTGCTAATTCTATTACTGGTACATCAGTTACTTATGCTGCTGGTGGTCGCGGTGGACACTCAGATGATAGTGGAACTCCAGCCAATGGTACTGCAAATACAGGAAATGGTGGTGCTGGAGGTTCAGGACAAACTATTTCTTTTATAGGTGCTAGTGGTGGTTCAGGAGTGGTCATATTAAAATATCCAGATACTAAAACAATTACAATTGGTGCAGGTTTAACTGGTACAGAAAGCGCAGCAAGTGGTGGTTATAAGAGAGCAACAATAACAGCAGGCACAGGAAATGTTAGTTGGGCATAATGGCACATTACGCGTTCTTAGACGATAACAATGTAGTAACTGAGGTTATTACTGGTATACACGAAACAGAAACCATTGAAGGATTAGATACTGAAACTTGGTATGGTAACTTCAGAGGTCAAGTATGTAAGAGAACATCTTACAATGGCAACATACGTAAAAACTATGCAGGCATTGGTTATACCTATGATGCTGCACGGGATGCTTTTATCCCGCCTAAACCTTTTAACTCTTGGGTATTAGATGAGGACACTTGCCGTTGGCAAGCACCTACTCCTATGCCTACAGATGACAAATTTTACTACTGGTCAGAAGATGACCTATCTTGGAGGGAAATAAATGTCTAAAGCAAGAGATATAGCAAGTGCAGCCCCTGCGCCCTCTACCGTATCAGCAACTGAGTTAGGGTATGTAGATGGTGTTACCTCTGCTATTCAGACACAGTTAGATGCAAAGACTGCAAAGTCTACCCTTACAACTAAGGGTGATATTTATGCAGCAACGGCTGCTTCTACCCCTGCAAGACTTGCTGTAGGTACTAATGGGCAAGTTCTAACTGCAGACAGCACAGCAGCAACTGGCTTGGCATATACAACAATATCTTCTGGTGGTATGACTTTAATATCTGAAACAAGTGCTAGTGCTTTATCAAGTTTATCTTTAAGTTCAATTCCAGGAACTTACAAACAATTATTGTTAATGTACTCAGGAATTAGACACTCAGACAATTCTACGGTATTTTCAGTAAGATTAAATGCTAACAGTAACAGTATTTATCCCTTAAAAGGACCACAATTTAATGCAGCAGTCGTTAATATAGCAGGGTCTCAACCAGATAGTATAAGCGGTCAAGCAAATGGCATATACATTTATTCTTGGGGTGAAGGCGTAAATAATGCTTCAATAATTACAGATGTTTATGGTTCTATTTTAATTGATAATTATGCATCAACAACAAAAAGTAAAAGTATGAATATTAGTTTTAGTTATTATAATAATTCTAATAATAATTATCAAGCAATAAATACTAATTCTATGTTTGACAGCACAGCCGCAATAACAAGTATAGATATTACTAGATTATCAGGCTCGGGTACATTTTCTAACACAACAAATTCAACTATTAGATTATATGGGGTATCATAATGAGTAAGTTAATTATAGATGTTTCAACAGGTGAAACAGTAGAACGTGAATTAAATACTGATGAGATTACTCAACAAGAAATTGATGAGGCTAATATCGCAGCAGCGAAAGCGATAGTAGATGCTGAACTTGAAGCACAGGCAACTGCTAAAGCAGCACTATTAGCACAACTAGGCATTACAGCAGAACAAGCAAAACTTTTACTTTCTTAAGGAGCACTTTGACTGCAGTAATAATGAATAGATCCCTTTCTAGGGCTATAAATCCTTTAAAATTGCGCCTTAAAAACCCGATTCTAAACTATCAACGCAGGTAAGCACCTGCTATAATACCTAGGTAACCAGGAGGAAAAAATGCCAGCAATAGATTTTCCAAACTCTCCATCTGTCAACGACACACATACCGTTGGCAACCGTGTTTGGAAGTGGAACGGTACCGTTTGGGAGGTCGTTCGTTCGACCGTTCCTTACTCTACTGGTCCTACAGGCCCAACTGGCCCTACTGGCTCAACGGGGTTAACTGGTGTAACTGGTGCAGGCCCAACTGGTCCAACAGGTTCAGTTGACTATACAGATGCTAACGCAGCATTTGGGTTTCAAATATTTTCATAATAACTACCAAGGAGAGATAAACAGATGGCAACTACAATAGCTCGCATCCCGTTCTCAGGATCGACTCATGGGCGCGGCGTTAAAGTTGCTGCAACCGCAACAGCTGGCACAACTATACATACAGCAACCTCATCAGCAACCGACTGCGATGTTATAACGCTGTACGCAACTAACTCAGACAGTGCAAGCGTAAATTTGACCATTGAGTATGGTGGTACAACCTCACCTGATGATTTAATTAAGTTAGCGATACCAGCAACATCAGGTTTAACATTAGTTTTACCTGACTTTGTTTTGCGTAACTCTTTAATTATCAAAGCATTTGCTGGAACTGCAAACGTTATAACAATTCACGGATTTGTTAATCGCGTAACAACTACCTGATAGGGGCTTAGCTCGTGTCGCTAATCAGTCGCATATTAAAGGCTAACCCGTCAGCGCAAGTTTCAGATATGTTGAAGGGTAGTTTTACTATTCCTTCTGCTAAGGGTGTTTTTACTGTTATTACAAGAGCATTATTTGCTGGGGGCACTAATACTTCAGATGCCGCGGTAAATGTTATTGACCGTATAAATATAGCAAGTGCTGGTAATGCTGTAGATTTTGGAGACCTACTTAGCGCTACTTCTACCACTAATGGTTTTTCATCAAGTACTAGGGGTATAATTGCTGGTGGATATACGCCAAGTGTAACAAATGTTATTCAATATGTAACTATGGCAACTGATGGTAATGCATTAGACTTCGGTGATTTAACTGAGTCTAGGGCAGCATCTGCGAGTTGTTCAAACTCTACTAGAGGTTTATTGGCTGGTGGTAATTTTGGTGGCGGACCTTCAAATGTAATTGATTATGTGACTATTGCAACTACTGGTAATGCTATAGATTTTGGTGATTTAGTTGCTGCTAGATATGACAATTCAGGACTTAGTTCTACTACTAGAGGTGTATTTATTGATGGTATTGATGGGTACACTTGGTATGGCACTATCAACTATGTAACAATTGCAAGTACAGGAAATACAACTTCTTTTGGAAGTATGGATTGGGGTGCAAACAGTCTTCATAAGGCGTGTTCATCAAATACTAGAGGTTTAATTATTGGAGGACATCCATCTGGAGGTAGGGTTAACAATGAAATTGAATACATAACAATAGCAAGTACTGGCAATAGTACAAATTTTGGTACGTTAAGTCCTGGAAGGTATCTACCAATGTGTACATCTGATTCTGTTACAGCCATAATGAGCGGTGGTAATCAAGTTGGTGGTCCAGGTGTTGCCATCAATGTCATAGAATATGTAACAATTGCAACAACAGGCAATCCAACCGATTTTGGAGATTTAACTGTAGCAAGACATGGTGGAGCCGCGTTTTCAACTGCACACGGAGGACTATAAGATGCCATATTTACCACAAATTAGAATCCTTGTTCCTAGCGCACAGGTTTCTTCTTATACAACTGGAGTGCTTAGTTTGCCGAGTGCTAAGGGTGTGTTTAACGATACTTCAAATAGGGCTCTTTTTGGTGGAGGAACTTCTTCAGGAGGCTTTGTAAATGTTATTGATTATATAAACATTTCTTCAACAGGAAACGCAATTGATTTTGGCGATTTAACTGTGATTAGAGATCAAAGAAATGGTTTTTCTTCTTCAACAAGAGGCATTTTTTTTGGGGGATATAATAATACTAATGGTGGACTCGACGATGAAAATGTTATTGATTATGTAACAATCGCAACTGCTGGTAACGCAATTGACTTTGGTGATATGGCTACTGCTCAATATCATACGGCTGGGCTTTCAAATGAAACTAGAGGAGTTACAGGTGGAGGGTATAGACACGCAATTGGTTCAACAAGAGATGAAATGGAATACATAACTATTGCTACTACAGGAAATACTACTAGTTTTGGTACTTTAACTGCCGCTAGATATGGCGGTGCTGGAAGTGCTTCTTCAACTCGAGGTCTTTTAAATATGGGTGCTTCGTCAGGTGGTAGTACGCAAAGCAACATTGATTATATAACAATCGCTACTACGGGTAACGCAACAAACTTTGGTAATAGAACAGTTGCAGGTCCTTATCACATGGCTTCATCATCATCAACAAGGTCTCTTTGCTACGGTGGAGCACCAGAGGGCGGTAACTCAAATGTTATTGATTATGTAACCATCGCAACTACTGGTAATGCTACTAGTTTTGGTACTTTAACGGCAATTAGAACTAGTGGTGGAGCAACTGCATCAACCCTACGGGGAGTTGTTGCTGGAGGAAACAAGAGCAATGCGAGAACTGCCAATATCGAATATGTAACAATAGCAACATTAGGTAATGGAACAAATTTTGGTGATTTGACCGTGGCAAGAAACGATGATGGTGCTTGCTCTAATTCACACGGGGGACTGTAAGATGGCCATAGAAAAATCAAACGAGAGGAACTTCATGGAGATAGCACTACAAGAGGTAAGTAATGAACTTTCCTTAACACCTGAATATAAGGGAATGATAGAGCACATCAACTCTAATCTTCCTGCTATTAGTAGAGACTCTGAAAACTTTTACAAGTCAGCCTCTCAATATAAGAATGTAACTTTAGATGTCACCGACCTAACCCCAATGGGCTCTTTAAAACACATCTTGGCTGTAATTGATAGAACTCGTATGGCGCTAGAGGAATCTCATATCTCAGTTAAGCGTAAGCAAATTGAGTTAAAAAAGAAAACTATTGAATTTGATAATGCCGAAGAGGGTCCTGATAAGGAACTTTTATGGATAGATATTATTGAAATAAATAATCACCTAAATAACTCTGAGAACTCAGTTAAAGGTGCTTTGCGTAAGTTAAGTTTCTTTACTACCCAATACCAAGCAATTATGGAGAAGTTAGGTATGGATGAGATTACTGAGGAAGATTATGAAAGAAACGAATCTCGCCATCACATTATGACCGCTATGAAACAAGCCCTATGTGCAGCAAGAACTAGAGGCGGAGTTATTGATGAAGGTAATCAAATTTATCTATTTGATATGGGAATTAATGGCACAGTTGCCCAAGCAGAGATGTTCGCCTACCTACAAGCAGAGCAAGAAATGTTGGCAAAAGGCGAAGAACCTACTCACGAACTTACAATGAAATGGCTTGAGGCTTGCGCCGATAAGTTTATTGATTGTGGGGCGAATTTCGCAGAACTTCGTGGGTTTATTCCATTAGACAAAAAATCACTAGCAAAGGAAATCACAAATGGCAAAAAAAATAATAAGTTATAAATTAAACGAGAACGGAACTATCCCTGATTTTGTAGAGGATGGCGGCTATCTAGCAAAGGATGCTAACGACACACCTAATATGGTTGTTCTTGGTGTTTCAAAGGATGGCGCAGATCTAACAGGAGCTGAGGCTGAGTTTGCTAATGAGGCAAGTGCGCTTACCTATGTAAGCACTTATCTCTCTGACTCAACAACCATTGACCCGATCACAAATGAGGAAAGAACCTTTGTAGTAGCAGATGCAGTAGCAAACTTGTTTGCTAAATTAGCATAGTTTTAAACTGCATATCTATAAAATAAGCACAGGTTTTAACCTAAAATGTCGTGGTATAATTAGTATCAGAAATAAGGAGAAAAATATATGGCACATTTTGCTGAGATAGATGAGAGCAATACAGTAGTACGTGTACTTGTTGTTCCAGATGCTCAAGAAGGTCGGGGTCAAGAGTATCTAGCCGATGACTTAGGTCTAGGTGGGACTTGGAAGAAGACTTCCTACAACACACAAGGTGGAGTTCACGCTAACGGTGGAACACCATATCGCAAGAATTATGCAGGAATTGGCTATACATTTGACGCAGCAAAAGACGCGTTCATTGCGCCAAAGCCTTACGCTTCATGGGTATTAGATGAGGCAACCTGTACTTGGCAGGCTCCCGTTGCAATGCCTAACGATGACAAGATTTATCGTTGGGATGAAGAAACAATTAGTTGGGTAGAGGTAGCATAAACATGTCTGACACGCCAACAAAGATAGTAGTAGATTGTTCAACTGGAGAGACACAAATTATTCCATTGACGGCAGAAGAGATTACACAACGCGAGACAGACGCAGCAGCGTATGCAACTGCACAGGCTGAGCGCGAGGAGGCTGAGGCTGCAACAGCAGCATTAAAAGCATCTGCTAGAACAAAGTTAATCGCAGGAACTCCTCTAACAGAGGCAGAGGCGGCTGTACTAGTAATATAGTTTTATCACCGCAAAGTAAGACAAGCATTAAGGACTGGAGGCTACTATGCCAATATTAGGAACGGTAGCCTCACAGTTTTCGGGGAAATCTTTTAGTTCTTTCGAGTCCATTCAAACTGTAAATATTACTTCAAATACGGCAACGATAACTTTTAGTTCAATACCTGCCACCTATACTCATTTACAGGTTAGATTTATTGGTAGAAGTTCTAACGTTTCGGCAGGTACAGATAATTTACAGATAAGATTAAATAGCGATACAGGCTCTAATTATGCAGAACATTATCTAGCAGGTGATGGTAACAACACTGTTTCTGCAAGTGCGCAGTCAAGTATTACTAATTTAGTTTTAAGAGAGTGTTTATCAAGAAATGGAAATTCTGCAAGTATATTTAGTACAGGTGTTATAGACTTTTTAGATTATACATCTACTAATAAAAATAAAACTATGAGAGCATTATTTGGACACGATAGAAATGGTGCGGGTTATTTAGCACTTGGTAGTGGTTTATATTTTGCAACTCCTGCTGCTATTACTTCAATAAGTTTTACTGTACAAAGTAGTAACAATTTTGTTCAATATTCTCAATTTGCCTTATACGGAATTAAAGGAGCATAATGCCAGCAACATATGAAAAAATAGCGACTACTACTTTAAGTAGTACAGCATCAACAATAACTTTGAGTTCTATCCCTGCTACATATACTGATTTAGTTGCTGTTATTAATATCGGTACCGATGTCGCAGGAAATATGCAAGTACGACTAAATGGTGATACTGGCTCTAATTATAGTACTCTAACTTTAATTGCATATAATAATACTGTTACTGGAAGCGGTACATACAGTTTAAGTTTTATGTATGCGGCTGTTGCGGGAGCACTACCACTCACAATTGGACCTGCTTCTGCTATACTTCAGTTTAATAATTATTCAAACAGTACTACATATAAAACTATGTTAGCAAGATACGCTGCTGCAGGCGTACCTGAAGTAGATGCAACTGTTTGTACTTGGCGCAATACAGCCGCAATTACTTCAATAAACTTATCTTCATATAGTGGTTCTGTATACCTAGTTGGTACTAGAGTGACACTCTACGGTATTAAGGCGGCATAATGGCTAATACATATCAATTAATATCAAGTGTTACAGTTGGTAGTGGTGGTGCGGCTAATATAGAATTTACTTCTATACCTGCTACATACACCGATTTGTTAGTTAAGTTAAGTGGTAGAAGTAGTAGGTCAGGTGCATACGCCGAAGAATTTTTATTAACTTTTAATAACAATACTTCAAATTATTCAGAACAATGGTTAAGAGGTACTGGTACTGCCGCCACAGGTGCATCATTTAGTGGCTCATCTATCCAACAATTAGGACAACCTGGTGCGGCTGCTACTGCTAACACTTTTGGTAACTGGGAGTTTTACATACCTAACTATGCTGGGTCTAATCATAAATCTATTATATTAGATGGTGTTACTGAAAGTAATTCAACAACCGCTGGTCACGCACTAGCATATTTACACGCTGGCTTATGGGCTAATAGTGCGGCTATTACTTCTATCAAAATTAGTGCAGGTTCTTATCTTGCAGAACAATACTCAACCGCTTATTTATACGGAATATCTAACGCTTAAGAGGAAAGTCCCTAGGGCTTAGGAGGAAAAGTCTCTGAGCGACCACGGAACTACAGGGCGTTCTAGTAAGTCATTCTACTGCTCGAAAAGTAGAGTGGGCAGGAAAATACTGCCTCGTGTTCTAAGGCATCTAAAGTTCAGAAAACCTGTATATAAACGTAAAGTTAAACCATACTTTTACTGGTCAGATCAAAGATTTAATAAGAATAAGACACACTTTTATCATTAAAGGATAGATATGCCAGAAATGGTATAGTTGGATTATGAAAGTTGCCGCCTACGCTATTGCCCTAAATGAGGAGAAGCACGCTCAGCGGTGGGCAGATACTACTAAAGATGCAGATTTTAGATTGGTATGTGATACAGGATCTACAGATAAAACGGTTGAGATACTAAGAAGTAATGGCGTTATTGTCTATGAAATAAGTGTAAAGCCTTGGAGATTTGATGTTGCAAGAAATACTGCTCAAAGCCTTTTGCCAGCAGATGTAGATGTATGTTTAAGTTTAGATTTAGATGAGACAGTGGATGAAGACTTTTTTAAAAAAGTAAAAGAACATTGGGCACCTGGTGCTAACAAAGGCTGGTGTGATTTTGATACTGGTCATACTTGGCTTGGTGCTCGCTTGCACGCTAGAGATGGTATTTATTGGAAGTATCCTATTCATGAAGTATTTGTTCCTTCCCTTGATACTCCCTTAATGAGTTGCACTATTCCTACCAAGATGTATCACAAGCCAGATAATACTAAGTCTCGCGGTCAGTATATGACAATGCTTGTGGCAGCAAGTAAAGAGTTTGGCGAAGACCATAGAATTTGGGTCTACCTTTGCCGTGAGTATTACTATTACAGAATGTGGGAGTTAGTGATAAGTAGTGCTCAAAAGGTTACTGATTTTAGTAAAGACTGGTATATAGAGCGTGCAGCAGTTTGTAGATTTGCATCTGAAGCATGTAGAAATTTAGGAAGACTTGAAGAAGCACATACTTGGGCAGATAAAGCAATATCAATTGATCCATGCGGTGAGGCTTACTATGAGAAAGTACGTTGTTACTATGAACAATCAGACTGGGGTGGCGTCTGGGAGACTTGTAAGTTAGTTGCTAAGTGTGAACCAACTAAACATTATTTATCATCTGAAGCGCTATGGAACTGGATGTTAGATGATATGAGAGCCTTATCCGCTCACAATCTAGGAGATAAAGAAAAAGCAGTAGAGTATGGAGAGAGCGCCCTTAAGGGAAATCCAAGTGAAACTAGATTAAAAAACAACCTAGTTTTCTATCGTCAAGGCATTTAATGACGCAGCCAAACGTATTCTTAGCCCTTCTTGTAAAACAAAAAGAAGCCGTTCTTCCACTATTTTTAGAAAGTCTAAATGATTGGGATTACCCTAAAGAAAACATATTTATCTACATCAGAACTAATAACAACACAGATAACACGAAAGAACTTTTAGAAGAGTGGATAGAAGAGTACGGGGATAAATATAAAGGATTAATCTACAACAGCGAGGATGTGCCAGAGAAGGTAGAGCAATATGATGTTCATTTCTGGAATGGAGAAAGGTTCAGGGTTCTAGGAAAAATTCGTCAAGAGAGTATGAATCAAGCCTTGCTCACAGATTGTGAATATTATTTTGTAGTAGATACAGATAACTTCTTATTCCCAGAAACTCTTAAAGAGTTAGTAAAACTAGACTTACCTATAGTTGCCCCATTCTTAAGGTATGCGGTTGCTCTTGGAGAGAACGCTGATACTCCTGTAGAGGTTGCTAAGCGAGAAGGTCATATGAGTAGGTACTACTCAAACTATCACGATAAGGTAGATGACTTTGGGTCAATTATTCCAGAAGACCTTTACTACAAAATTTTAAACCAAGAGGTAAGAGGGCTAATTGAATGCATGTGTGTTCACTGTACTTATCTGATTAAAAGAGAGTATTTATCTGAACTTAGTTATCTAGAGCAATCAGATCGCTGGGAGTATATGGTTTTTTCTAATTCGGCTAGAGATAAAGGGATTACTCAGTACATAGACAACAGAACTATATATGGGGTTCTAACCTTGAGTGAGAATCTTGGGGCCTCTAGATGGTGGTTTAATTACTTAAAGAGTAAAGAAAATAGAACAGAAAAATATAAATCTATTATTAATTTTACATAAGCCTATCTGTCCAAGTTTTTGGAGTTTTATCAGTAACAAACTCTAGAGGCAGGTGGTAATTAAACTGCCTAGCGCCTTTGGACTTAATCCAGTTTACTAGTTCTACTAGTCCAGACTCTAATGAGGTAGTAGTTTTATAGTTTAAAAGTTCTCTTGCTAGATTGGCTGAGCAGTTAGCGTGAAATACTTCTTGTGGTCTTCCTGGCATATAAATAGGCTCTAACTTAAAATCAAGAATTATTGATAGTTTCTGGGCTAGTTCATTTATGGTAACAAACTCTTCATCTGGGCCAATATTAACAATTCGCCCATCAGCAACATCGGTCTCACATGCAATCATAAGTGGATCAGTGACATCTTGCATAAATGAGAAACATCTTTTTTGTTCGCCATTTCCATAGATAATAGGTTGCTTACCTTGAAGCATTCTATTTATCATAATTGAGGCTACGTTTCTGTAAGGGTCATCAAATTTTTGTCTAGGTCCAATGATGTTATGAGGAACTAAAATTACATAGTTAAGCCCGTGAGTGTCTGCAATATTTTTAATCATAAGTTCAGCCCCGTACTTTGCAATTCCATACGGATCCTGAGGCTTAGGAGTCATTGACTCAACAAAAGGAACTACATCTTGAGTGCCATACCTTGCCATAGAAGATAGATGAACAATTTTTTTAACATTAGCCTTTACGCAAGCACTCATTATGTTTGTAGTTATCTGCATAGTATTTCTAACAACTAGAGACGGAGAGAATACAGAAAGACCTTCATAGGCAGTACAAGCAGTGTGAACTACTAAATCTACATCTTCAAAAAGAGGTTGGATTAGTTCTAAATTATCTAAATCTATATTATGAAAATCAACACCTGAAGGTACATTTTCTTCATACCCACCTAGTAAATTATCTATTCCTATAACATCATAGCCTTTAGCAAGAAAAGCATCTGCTAAATGGCTACCCATAAACCCTGCTACACCAGTTACCAATACTTTCATTTGTTAATTGCCTTTTTTAGTTTTGTAATGTCACTCTGGAAATTTGTCATTTTATATCTAGCCAAAGCATTCCTATCTCGCTCATACATCCAAGGAGAGTTTATCGCAGAGTAGAGATCATCAACAGGTGCTTTACGCACTGCGTAATGGTGGTGCTCTAATATAACTTCAGGACAGTATCTAAGAGTCTGCATGGCATCTCCTAGTAGTTTCCAAAAATTATCTATATATAGATGTAATAACTCGGGAGGGGCTAGGTATCCAAGTGTTTTTACAATATTTGAATCAAAACAAGTTCCATTGCTAGGCAAACGAGCACTTTGGGCTAAATCATCTGGGTATGAGATGCCCATAGGTACATCTTTTATTGCATTAATAAGGTTTTCATCCCACTTAGGTGTCATCACAGTTGTGTCATCGGCTGCCCAAAGAATGTAGTCATACTCGTCCATATACTTATTTGCCATGCGATTTAGTTTTTCATTCACACCTAACTGCTCTGGTTTAGGTCCTATCTCATACTTAACACCGCTCATCCTTGGATATAAAGCATGGTCATCTTCATCTAAGCAAGCGACTATGTCTGAAACAGTTGAGTGTTGTCTTAAAGAGTCTACTGCTCTAACAAACCTTTGGGGTCTAGTTCTAGATGGAACTAAGATAACTGAGCGAGTCATAACTTAATTTTAACACGGAATATATAAAAAAATAGGGATCACTCTCTATAAGTGACCCCTACTTTATATGTTTTATTACTTAGAGATACCTTCACCTCTAATTACAGTTTCTTGCCCTGTAGCAAGATCACGAACTACAACCGAAACGGTGTAATCACGACCCGTACCAAGTGAGCCAACATTTAGAGTCTGAGCAGTGCCATCTGTTCCAATTCCAGTAGTTGAGCCAGTCTTATTATCAACAACCATCAGAGTTGCATAAGATTTACTTGGATCAAAGTTTGGAACTGCTGGCATTGCAATAGCCACAGATAAGGCTCCAGAGGCATCTACAACCCTAGAAGAGATAGATGGAGCAGTAATAGTTGCTCTATCTACTGAAGCGATACGTGAGGCAGTTGGGGCTGGAGCAGTTGAGGCAACTGTTGCAACCACTGGGTTTAATATTACAGTCTCGATATTTGTCAAAGTATCACGAATTACTGTTTTAACTGTGACGTTTTGATCCTGTGGAAGATTGTTAATAGTTACAGTGCTTGAACCTTGTGCAAGTCCAACTGAAGTAGTTGAGCGACCATCTGTAACTGTGTAAACAGAAACAACTGAGGTAGATGGTAGGTCTTGAATACCAGCAACATCAACAGTCATTGAGACTGAGTTATCCGCATTAAGTGTCTGAGTTGTGACTACAGGTGAGTTTGCTTGTGCCACAGCAGGACCAGTTGGTTCAGTTGGAAGTGTGACTGGAGAAAGTTGAGTTATCTCATATGTAGGAGTTACCTTTACATCAGGTGCAACATATACAGAAACAATTGAGCCTTGAGTAATTGGCTTAAGGCGAGTTACACCATTTGAATCAACATACTTAACTCCAGCATTGGCAGGAAGTTTTACAATAATTCCGTAAGTATCAATTACACGATTTGGTGAGTACCCATCCCAAGTAACGATTTTATCAACAACACCATCCATGATAACTGCGTACTTTGCCTTAGGAGATGGAGCATCGGTAAGTCCTGACATCTGCGGTGTAGATGTGATCTCATCTAATGTAATTGCAAAGTAACCATCTGCTCTTGTTTGAAGTAAATCTTCAGACTTCATTCGAGATACTGTGCTTTGCGCATCTTGATCTGCAACCCAGCCAGCAAATGCTGGGCTTGCAATAAGTGTTAGCGCAGTGGCTAAACCTAATATACGTACTTTATTCTTTAACATTCCTTCTCCTAGTCATTTTTGTCTCTTGAGAGGCAATACTAGTAGGTAGGCTAGAAAATAGCAAGTAGGCTATGAAACTGCTTTTTTACGCTTGTTTTTCTTCTTTAGTTTCTCTTTTTTCTTCTCTAACTTGGCTGCTTTATCAATTTTCTCAGCCTTATATGCCTCTACCGCATTGGCGCTAGTTCTACTTCTCCAAGCAAAGCCACACTCAGTACAGGTAACAATTTTTGCTGTAGTCCATCTTCCAGTTGTTGATAGTTTCTCTATAGATGTTTCTAGTTTGCCAGGTCTAGCAGTACAGAACGGGCAGTTGGGATATCTACGGCGTCGAGTCTCTTCTCCAAGATATGAAACGGAAAGAGTTCTGCGAATTTCAATTTCATCTTTACCTCCCCATATTCCCCAAATTTGTCTGTGCTCTAAAGCCCACTGTAAACAATCTTTTCTTACAGGACAGGAAAAACATAAATTTTTAGCATCATATTTTTCAGAAAAATCTTTGGAAAAAAACCAGTCTAAATACTTTTTATTTGATGGTTTAGCGCATAGGGCTTCACTCTGCCATTTAAGGGTTTCTGCTGGTTTCCACATATGCTCTATTTTAAACTAAAGCACTATAAATCTACTGACTAAAACACTATATTTACTATATTTCTATCCATGTAGTTAATTCAATATTCTCTACTATATCACCATACTCGGTCTCAGAGTTTTCGTCGCACACTACGTACTCAAACTCTTCCTCTAGAATGCCACACCAGCCCCTAGTTATTTGACAATTTTCAATTAATTTAAAACTATCTCCTAAAGAATCAGCAACTCCATCTCTTTGAATAGCAGATGCTAGTGCTCTAGAAACAAGATCGTTGTCCATATCTACATAATCTAAAGTGTAATAAACGGTTGAGTCGGGGTTATTTTTACTGTAGCCAGAGCCACTCCACTCACACCAAAGCTCTTCCCCAGGTCTTGTGTCTTTTTTCATTAGTTTTTTTAAAGGCTATTCGTCTTCTGTAGAGTAAAAATTAAACTCAAAATCCTTCGAAAACTCATCATTGGTGAAGTATATTTCCTCTTGCTTCTTTAACTCATATATTCCAGCAATAGTTACTGATCCGCACATACAGCAGACATCTACAGAGCCAGTATTTATTATTGTTGGCATATCTACACCAACAAGTTTTACAAGGATGTTGCCCTCCTCGTTAACACTCTGAGGCTCCCACTTGGAGTGCTCTTCCATCCAGCACAACTCGCAGAGAGCCATAGGGCTAACTATTGAACTGTCTTCCATACATAGCCTTTCTATAGGCGTATCTAGTAGGACAATTCTAGTTGTATTTCCCATTCTAGATTCTTTTTAAATCTATATTTACAGGAATTCTTTTGTCTCTTCTTATATTGGTTCTATCCTTTGGACTTAATCCTCCCCAAAAACCAAACAGTTCATTTTTAATAGCCCACTCAGCACACTCGCTTTTGTGAGGACACTGTTTGCATATGGAATTTGCCATAGCATATGTACTCATTGATTCAAGTTTCTTTTCATCTTTATCATCAGTGTAAAATATTTCTACACCAACTTCTGCGCATAACGGTTCTTCAAATTCCCATGGTCCACGAGACACTTGGCTCTCCTTTTAAAGTTTGGTTATCTGGTTATTTACTTACAAATTACTTTTGTTTATTCTCCAAGTTCCCGACTTCATAACCACATGCAGCATAACCAGCAATATCAACCCAAGTGTCAGGTTGAAATCCAGACTTAGAAGCATACCTAGCCACTTTAAGACCAACCATCATCATTGCAACATCTTCATTGGTAATTTCAATACCTAGAATTACAGACCAAATTTTTGCTGTTCGTTCAAAATTGTCTTCAGGATTTCCGTACTGTTTGTTGCGTTCTCCAGAAATAATTCTGGCAGCTTCCCGTAACGCTTCAACTCGTAAGGTAGTACTTTCATTAGTTGTTGTTGTTTCTTCACTATCTGATGTCATCTTTTATCCTCGCTATCACTTGAGCATTGTATTTTTTGGGAAGATTTTTATCAGAGATGCCGTCAATAGTCACCTCATAATTAACATATTTTAGTGGGTCATCAGTGCCTATGGCAAGATACAAAGATATTTCTTCTTTGATATTGTCGATAATCTCTTGATGATTATTCCCAACTACAGAGAACTTATATGTAACTGTTTTCAAGTTACAAGCGTTTCTCTAATTGATCTGGTCTTAAGTGCACTCCTTCTAAAAGAGGAGTTTTATTATCATCGCTTTTAATAATAATGTCCCCGTAACGAATGCCTACAACCCGACCTCTCCTTCCATTAAAATCTTTACCGCTCTTATTATCAAAAGCATCAGACTTTATTCGCACGTAATCTGCCAAAACAATTGAGCCAGGAGTTACTTGAACCCAAGTCTCGCCCTTTTCTTCTTTTACAAGAGCGTGACCCAATGACAACTTAGCAAAGATAGCAATAATATCTTTAGAGTAGTCAACTTTTTGTTCTTTATTCTTTTCCCTTACATCTTCCCAAGACTTGAGAAGAGTTAAAACAGAGTCACCAACAATTCTTCTGGTCTTGTTTTTTGTCAGTTGCTCTTTTACCCAGGCGATATCTACATCAGCCATTTTTATTCCTTTCCTAGTTAGTTTGTTTATTACTTTTGTAGCAGTATGTTTCCTATATTTTCTTTTACACTCTCCCATGAGGGTATATTTTGAATATAAGACTCTTTCTGTTTCTTAGATACTTCCACTCTTTCAATAGGGCTCATCTCCTCTATAGCGTTTGGAAGCATTGACCATTCTGGACCCATATACGTAGTTAACCTCCAATCAGTAATTGCAGGTACTCCTATGTAAAGCGCTTGAGATAAAGTTGGAAACCACCAAGGATTTCCAGATTTATAGACTGAAACTAAAACTCCCATTGAACTAGATATTCTAGTTAATATGTCTTTATTGCCTTCCCACTTAGTTGCTCTGTAATTAATTTGTGGGTTAGATAAAGAAACAGATACTTTACGATACCAATCGCTCTTGGGGTTATCTATGCACCAATAGCTTCCATCAGCATAGTTGTGTATTGGGTTATTAATCTCTAAAAGGTAGGCGTCTGGGTTAACTAAGAATAATTTTGTTTTATTTATATTAGGTATGTATTTAGTAACTACCTCTTCAGTAGACCATGGGTAGGATGGGATAATTGTTTTAGGCCAAGCACCGCCATAAAGTTTTCTAGCACCCTCTATTACGTTTTCATAGTTTTTAGGTTCTAAAGCCAACTTATACTCTCGCTTTTTAGAGTAAAAAATGCCAAAGAAAGATTCTGGTTTTCTGTATATGTCTCCCAAACTGAAGTAAAGTTTGTGAGGATCTATCGTGTCTATAAAAAGAGAAAGAGTTCCTAGGTCACTAGCGTGGTTTATTACAGATAAAGCACCGTATGCCCTGTGGGATGCAATACCTGTTGGCTTAGCGATACCCACCAAAATGGCGTCATATTGAGATAAATAATCTTTAGTCATAGTTACTGAAGGATCTTCCCAAGTAACATCAAAACCTAATTCAGTTAAAGCACTATTAATATTTCCAGCAAATGAAGGAACTTTTTCGTTTGTATTTTTAGATGCGTGAGAGGCTGTGCACCCTGTAATTAATACTTTCATATAAACCTCTTGTATCTAAGATGATTACTAGATGTTGTTGGTAATTCCCCTGAACAACAACAACATCTAGTAAACTCTATTTTTTTTTTATTTAGAACGGAGCAGCAGGTGCAGCAGCAGGTGCTGGCGCTGGTGCAGGAGCAGGTGCTGGCGCTGGTGCGGCAGCAGTTGCAGGTGCAGCAGAAGTTTGTGCAGTATTTGGGTAGTAGTTCTTGATTTCATTCTTCTTAGCACCATTCCATGTACGTGATCCAACTTGAGCACGGAAACGCTTACCAGTAATTATTTGCTCAATTTGAGCATTGGTTGGCGCTGGTTGTTGTAAGAAGTAGTCACGAGGTACACCAAGAGCATGCATCTTCTTGAAAAAGATACCAAGAGCAGCAGGACTGTCTGGGGAAACAACTAAGTTGTCCCAAACAAGACGCTTGTTGTGAGCGCCACCTTCAACCTGAGCTTTTACAGAGAACATTGTTTTGCCACTCTGTGTCATTTTATGTGTGGCTTCTACAACTAGAACATCATAATCACCATCTGGAAGCGGATCATAGTTACCTGATTCGCCTGCTTCTTTGATGAGGTCACCCCAATTTAGAGTACTCATTTTTTATACCTCTTTCTTTTCTTTAGTTGTGTTTTCTTGAGTAGTTTGCTTAGTACCAAAAATGTTATTAAGCATTACTTCAATTGATAACTTATCTTGCTCGACTATAGAACCTAGACGACCTTGTACTCGCTCGCCAGCCTCATATTCGTTTGTTCTTTCCACATACATACGCCTTACTTTATAAGGAGGCTGTAGTGGGTCTGGATTTGCCAATTGCTCTACTGTCAACGCACCAAGAATGTCGTAAAAATATGGTGCTTGAATTGCTAGTTGACCTTGTAGATATGGACGGTGTCTCCCGTCCTGACTTGTTCTTGACATAGCAGTTAGTACAACTGCTTCAAGAGGATTTGTAGCATGCATAGTTAGATCGCGTAAATCACGAAGAAGCCCACCCATGTGACGAAGAAGTTCGCCCCACTGTTGCATCTTCATTTGTTCTGTACCTGCGATGCTATCCATACATTTAACTTGCAGTTCAGAAATAGAGTCAATAATTAAACTCTTGAACTGATGTTTTCCAAGTTGTAACCACTGATAAACCTTAATAACAGTGTCATAGTTACGAACTGTAACTACAACAGTGTCCCAAGTTCCATCAGCGACTGGTGGTTCCTCGCGAAGAGGATCCCAATACTTAACAACGATAGGTAGGAATCGGTGCCCACCCTCGACGTCAAGCATGAGTCGTGGGTACGGAGCAGTTACAGCAAAAGTAGATTTACCTACCTTGCTTTCACCGTAGACCATAACCGTAAGAGAGCGTTGGATCTCACTCATACGTCACTCGCCTCCTTTTTTCTCTGTGTCGTAATATGCATAAGGATCAGTCTCCTCATACATTTCGCTAAGTGCTTGTTCAGCGGCGCTTCCGTCGTCAAACATTGGGCAGATAGCAAAAAATTGGCATTTCCATTTACAGTCACGACTTGGTTTTGGATAAGCATTAAACGCATGGCTCTCACCAGCATCTAACGCCTGTCTTACTCTCATTAAGTCTGTGATTGTTCCGTGGATTCTATTCCAGAAGGAACGTAAAGTAAATATGTTATGACGAATTTCTATTTGATCATAGAACGGAGGTTTAGCAGCCGCAGTTCTACGAACTTTTTTAAGAAGAGTAAATATTCCGCCTTCACTTCTTTCCTTCTCATCTGTTTTAGTAGACTCTAAAAGCATGTATGTCATAACCTGTTCATTCATGTGAGCCATATTTGCAAACTCAGATAAAGAACCTCCTACAGTTTTAAAATCACGGAACATTCTTACGCCGTCGGCTTTACGACGAACACGCATATCAAGTTTTCCTTGAAGTTCTACTTCACCATTAAACAGTGGAGCAATAATTGTTTCTTCCGTTGAAATCATCTCAAGTTCTGCATCAATACCATTTTCTTCTACCCATTGCTCATATCCTTCGAGCATTATGCGACCTAACTCTCCTTCTGTTTCAAGGTTAGATACATCTCTAAAATCTTGTAGTAAAAGTTGTTTATCTTGCTCAATTAATTCAGAGTGCGCAGTTAGCAGAGGAACACCTTTTGCGTAATGAGCATCTAGAGCAGCGTGAATTCTGCTTCCCATAGCAAGTGGGCCAGTCATATCTTGATACTTAGGTTTTAATCCACGATAGTAAGTTAGCCACCACCTGCGGCGACAATCTTTAAACGTCTGTATTTCCGAGTTAGATAGTCTTATGACTCCACTCATAGGGTTCCTGTCTTATCATCTTGTAGTAGTTTTAGAAGTTGATCTTTATCTCTAACAATTTGTTCAAAGTTATCGGCTTTAGTTTCTAAAACTTGGATAACTCTCTCTTCTATAGTTCCTTCCGTAACATAGTCGGTAATTACTATAGAGTCATGTATTTCGCTTCCGATTCTGTGTACGCGATCTAATACTTGTTTGTAATCAACTAAAGACCAAGGTCTTTGAAGCATTATTAAACGACGAGCAGCAGAGAGTGTAATTCCAACTCCTCCCGCTTGGGCTGTAAAGAGAATCCATTTTATTGCTCCAGACTGAAAATCGTCAATAGCCTTCTGACGTTCATCTTCATCTTGATCGCCTGTGATTAATCCGTGAGAAATTCTTTTCTTTGTTAACTCAGCGCTGAGCAGATTGATAAGTTGTTTAGAGACGGCGCTTACCGCTACAGAATCATCTCCAAAGTCTCCGTTTTCAATATCATCCATCAAAGCATCAATTTTGCATGAAGGAGCATCTAGTATTGCTCTAGGCTCTCCAGTTGTTTCATTTACAGCAATAGTTGCGTAAGAACTAGCAAACTGAAGAAGTCTGATTGTTTGAGTTAAAACGCTAGGTGCTGCAAGAGTGTCTCCAGACTCAAGTTCAGAGATCATTAAGTCTCTCATCTGCTCATAAGCTTTCTTCTGCTTAGTAGACATCTCTACATCTCTGCGCTCTTTTAGAACTGGAGGTAGGTTAGGTAGCACAACTTTTTTAAGCATGCGCCTCATATATGGATTTACGCTGTTATAGAACTCTTCTTGCATCTGAGGCTTAACTCCTAGAACCATCATTCCACCAAAAGCGTTAAGCATTACATCAACCATTCGATCAATCCATTTTGTCTTGCTAGGCCAGTCCTTAGGAGAAATCCAGTGAAGTATTGACCAAAGATCTACAACATTGTTAGCAATGGGTGTTCCAGTTAGTGCAAAGCGGATTTCAGCATTACCAGAGGCAGACCAAAGAGCGCGAGACTGCTTTGATTTAGGGTCTTTACTTCTGTGAATTTCATCTGCAACTACTGCTTTAAATTTAAAGTTGTTTAACTCTCTTAAATGAACTTCGCAACGGTTCTCGCTAATCTTTTCATCTTGACCACCACAAGCACGGCATCTTGTTAAAGAGATAGATCCATAGGGAGAAAGTCTTGAATGAGAACGTAGCGACTCCCAGTTAATAATAAAGATTTGCGCTGGTTGCTCAAATTGTTTTTTGCGTTGAACAGCAGATCCTTTAATAACTTGTGTGTCTACATCTGGCCACCATCTAGCAAACTCTCTAGCCCAGTTCTTTTTTAAAGTGTTAGGGCAAACAATAAGAATAGGGAAAACCTCTTCCCCTCTATCTTTTAACTCTTTTAAGGCTCTAATAGCCTGAGCAGTCTTGCCTAAGCCAGGTTCATCGGCTAGAAGGGCTCTTTTAGCGGTTGCTAGGAAGGCAACTCCCGCTCTTTGATGAGGGAACAGCACCTCATCGCCTTCATAGGTCTCTAACTCTCTTAAATTATTGGATGGAGTAATTCTTGTCTCTAATTGATTGGCTGCCCAAGCGCCTAAAGTAGGCTTTATCTCTAAATCACTGCGGAAAGTGGAGCGTAAGGCTAAACATGTTGTCCAACTTAGGGGGACTCTCCAAACCTGCTCAGAAGCGCTCCAGGAGGCTCCTGGGAGGCTTTTACAGAGTTCTTTGTAGCGCCAGTCAGCACTTATAAGGATGTGTTCGCCTTGGGCATCTATATCTACAGATACTGCCACTTTGACCCCTTACCTATATATGGACTGAAATAGTTTTTAGATTATTTTTTGCTGTCTATACCTATTTTAGCAGAACTAATGGCTTCCAACCGATCTTAACCAACTTTAAAAGGGCGTGTCGTATGGCGTCATTTGCATGGCCTTCTCCGCCTTTATGCCAAGTGCCTAACTTCTTTAAAGCATCATTAGGAAACATTGTCTTAGCATCAACAGGGGATTGAAAAATGATTTTTTCAGGGTCATATTCCTTAGTTCGACACATATGCTTTAAAACCCCTATCTGTTCAAGGCTAAATGGCGCTTGTGAGTTTCTCACTGTCTGAGCAGTAATAACAAATCGCTCACAAACCACCAAAACATTATCGTAGGACTGCGCCGAAGAAAAAGCAATAGACATAGCCGTGTCTATCCAAGAAGCAAATGTTTCTGGGTCAACCTCTGCTGACATTTTTACTACTGGAGCCTCTTCTGGCAAGCCAGACCACTCAACTAAACAAACTCCTGTTGCCTTACCAGGATCTACAGAGACTATGTATTTCATTAGTACTTCTCTCCCCAGTTCTCTAGTGGACCATCTATTCCAGCAGTTAGTGGAACATCCCAACCTTCAGTAGTTGTCATACATTCTTGAACTACTTTCTTTACTTCTTCTGCTTCATCCCTTGGTGCTTGTAAAACAATTTCATCATGTACAGGGACGATAAGGTACTCGGTCAAGTCTGCCTGATCAAGTTTTATTAGATTACTTTTAAATATTTCTGCAGCCCCGCCTTGGATTAAGTAATTAATTAGCGTGTAGACACGTCCTTCATCGCAAGGAATCTTACGACCAGTCCAAGTGTAAATGTAACCTTGACCTTCATCCCTCTCTCTACGAGCACCAAGATTTTCAATATCTCTTTGAAACTTAATCATTCCTGGATAACGCTTATCAAAAGCATCTGATACAGATTTCATCTGAGATTCTAAAACTCCAGCGGTGAGTGCTTGTTTAGCAACGCCAGCGCCATAGAGACGACCATAAACCATTCCCTTAATTAAGTTACGTCTTTTATCTGAACGAGTCATATCTGGTTCTTGATAAACCTCACGACCAATTTCAGTAAAAGGATCTGAACCAGTTGCGTCAGCGCGATTAAAAAGATTAATTAAATTAGGATCTTTAGATAAAGAAGCAAACATACGAAACTCAACTTGGTCAAGGTCTGAGGTAATAATTACGTGATCTTTATCTTTAGGTATAAATGCTCTGCGAACAGTGTCATCTCCCTTTGGCAGGGTTTGTAGCGCTGGGTCGGTGATAGACATGCGAGAGGTACGAGCACCTAAGGTCTTTACAGAAGGGTGAACAATGCCATCAATTGACTTGTTTAAGAAGTTAAGGAAGTAGGTATTTGCTAGTTTATCTGCTTTACGCTGTTTTAAAATTGTTTCAGCAAGGTTTTTAACCTCATCATTGCCTTGAATTGTTAGTAAGTGAAGTTGATCCTTACTTGCAGACTTTTGACCAGAAGGAGTGGTTTCAGTTATCTCTGCGCCAAGTTTTTCAAATAATCTGACTAGTTGGATATTGCTAGTGATGCTAGTTCCAGCATAGGTTTTAGCAGCCCAATCTTTTACCGACTCCGTGTAATCAATAAGTTCTTCATACTTACGTTTTGAATACTCTAAATCAACTCTTGCTCCGTTTATCTCCATACGAGTAACTATTTTTCTAGCAGCCATCTCGATCTCATAGGCTTTGTGATAAGGCTGATTAGGACCGCACTTCTCGTAAAACTTTTCCCACAGACGCATTGTTAAAATAGTATCGAGTGCGCCATAAGACCAGTAAGGCTCAAAGTTTGTGGGAACAGTTCCCCAAGTCCAACCATTTTTTGCTAGGTCAACATCTAACTTATCTTGAAGGTGAGCGGCGTGACCATCTACAAGTCTTGCTGATAAAGGTTTTAATCCACCAGGGCCTAGCGGGTCAATAAGGTGAGCCATAATCATTGTGTCATGTGCTCGATGCCAAGGTATTTCCCAATTAGATTTAATTGCAAACCATCTTGCTTCGAATGCAATATTGTGGCACACAATAGGTCCATCAAATTTATTCATTGCTTCATAAAAAACTCCAGACCACTCTGCCCAAGGAATAGCCCAGCCGTGCATACCATCACCAACTTGAACCAAACGAAGATCACCATGCCAAGGAGATAAAGCATGATCTCTAGGTGAACCTAGTTTTTCACCCGTCTCGGTATCGATTGCAATTGCATCATGAGGACGTCGCTGACCCAACCAAGAAATAAATTCGTTTGCCTTTTCTACAGAGTCAACAAGGCTTACTTGAATTCCATCTAGTCCGTTTGTCATTTATCCTTCTGTCGTTTTGGTTTAGTTTAGTTCTTTTTTATGGAATTGTCTCTACTCTATAGATAAGATCTATATTCTCGTCATTCTTAGCGGCAATGTCTAGAAGTTTCTGAGCAACGTAGGTTAGGTATCTTGCACCATTTTCGTTATATTTGTAAAGTGCGTCTAGTACTGGCTGAGGGTTATCACTTACCTGAGCCCAGTAGCGGTACTTTTCTGGAAAAATAATAGGTAAAGATCTATTAGGAGAGCACTCTTCGCAAGGAATAGCATCATCTTCAAGGTTGTCGGTGAACTCGTCAACTAAGTTATATCGCTCTACTTTTTCACAGGTTGCTCCATGATAAATTAGAGAGACCCCGATGCGAGACAGTACGTAAGAACCATTTTCAGTTTTATAAAGAGCAAACTCAATCCAGCGAACAGAGCCCTTGCGCCACGAGGAAGATTTACTTAGTAGTGTTCCATTAAACTGTAAAGTTCTAGAACTGTCTTTTACCTCAAACATTATGTTTCTTTAGTTTCGGTTTCAGTAATCTTTGCTATCTCCATAAGTTGAGTTAGGTCAGCGCGAAGGGAGGCAATCTGTCCTTCATAATTTGCAGTAAGTTCACCAATACGTTGCTGTAGGGCAATAATCATTAACTCTTGCTTTGTCTTAAACTCGCTCATGTCGTTTGTCTTTCTCTTTTGTCTTTACTCTGCTTGGATGACAGAGTATGTTTCTTCTAAAGCCGCTATCTGAGACTCTGATGAAAGTATAGAGGCTCTTGCAGAGGCTATATCGGACTCGGTGGGGGCTAAACTAGCCTCTTCTTCTATAATAAAAAGTTCAGAGTTAAATTTATTGATTTTATGGTTACGTATACGAGAAGCAACTAAATCAAGTTTTTCTTGCTTTGTTACATCTTTAGTGACCACTGTAGATCCTTAAGCGTTCAGTACTACTACTTCGGCGCTTAGTGCTGCAACCTTTGCATCAACCTCTGCTATTTTTGCATTAAGTGAATCCACTCTAGAAGTAGAAGGTGTTTCTACAGCCTCTTCTTCTTTTATAGATATTTGATAGTCATACTTGTTGTACTTTAAAGTTTTGATGTGCTGATTTATAATACTTACTTTTTCTTCTTTACTTAGCTCTATTGTCATTTTTTCCATTTCCTTAGTTCCGTTTAGTTTAGGTTCTTATTGTATCAGGAGAGTGGCTACCCAACCTGATACTAGAAGGTTTACTGAAGCATCTCTATCTAGAGTCCCTACGCTGTTAGTAGATTGACTTTTGTCAATTCCGAGCCCAGCGTGGCACTTTGATAGGACACTTCGTCTTTTTGCATATTAATTAAAGTAATCTTTTTCATATTATTGGTCAATGCCTAAATTTACTTCGCGTAATAGTTCCTCTATAGCCCTTATCTTAGTCGTTTTTAAATCTATGTCGAAAAGGTAACCATCTATAGTTTCTTGATCTATTGGATCTATTTTTTTAAAAATCTCAATTTCTTCATTAAGTACAGATATAGAAATCTCTAAGTTTGATATTCTGTTATTAATTATATTTATTTTATCATATTTTGATAACATTTGTCTCCATATTTAATTTATTATGCATTAGTAATTTGTTGTAGTTGTAGTAGCAGTTGTTGTATTTCTTTTGGTTCCTGCATATCTTGTGGTCCCCGATATTCCTGTACCACCTGCGCCAGACCAAGGTGTTGCATATATTTCATAATAATTATTAAATGCACCACTATTGGTAGTAACAACTAATGATCCGCTTGTAGCAGCACCAGAACTACTAGTTGCAACTGTTCCTCCAATTGGTAGAGTTGATGAAGTGTACATAGTGTAACTAATTGATGCCGCGTTAGTGCTTGTAATTGTAGCTTGCATTCTAGGACTATTTGGTGAAGCTGTCGATCCTCCACCATTTCTCAATGCAATTGATGATATATTTGGTGTTGGTGTTGGAGCAGATGTAATAAATCCTACACTTGCTGAAGCTGAGTCACTAGTAGAAGAGAAAACCGTTACTGTAATATTATAAAAGGTACTTGAAGATAAACCAGTTAAAGATACAGATGTGGCAGTACTACCAGTTAAAAACACTGGACCTCCGCTTATGCTATATGTGGCTTGGTTTGTAGATGACCAAGAAATTGTTGCACTACTAGTTGTTATTGAAGTTGCATTAAGTCCACTTATAGTAGGAATAATTGGCGCCTGAGTTACAGTAAATGCATAACCTGAACTCCAATCACTAAATGTAGAACTTGGAACAGTTGCTCCACCAGTTGTACTTCCATCATTTACTGCAACAGATCTAACAAATGCATAATAAGTGCCAGCGCTGCCTGGACCACTGCTATCTGTTAAGGGACTTGAAGCACCGTATGCATCTGGTGTAAATGAAGAACTTGGCGTTGATGCACTAGATTGCCACCACATTTGATAATAAGGTCCAGAGCCACCAGAAAAATACACTACTACTGGTTGCGCGTTAGAGTTTCCAGCAGTTACGTTAGTAATAGTTGGTGGTGTCAAAATATTTAAAGTTGTAAAACTAGTAGTTCCATAAATAGTTCCAGTAAAGAAATGATTATTTGCTCTTACATACACCGTGTAGTTAGTGTTACCAGAAAGACCTGTGACAGTTGCAGATGTTGTTAATCCAGTGTTTATCCAGTTTACTTGATCTGTAGAGTAGTCATAACTTAATATCTTAGACCCACCTAAACTAGATGGAGCAGACCAAGATACAGATGCAGAGCTTCCAGTAACACTAGAGTTACTTACAGATGTAGGAGCCGATGGGGATGAACCAGCAACTGTTGTAAGTGCGTAGTATCCGTCATCAAGGCCGCCACTAGTTACAGTATCAAATGCTATCCACCCTGCCCAACTAATCCCTTGAGAAGAAAAAATTCCAGATCCTGGACCTGAAGAAGTACCAAAACCAAAATATATTAACACTTGTTGAGTGGTTAAAATGCTAGAGGAAATATTGCTATACCCACCTGAAGGACCAACTCCATCTACATAGTACCCAATATCAGTACTTATAGTAGAACTGTTTCTTGGACTAACTGCCGTTGTAAAAGTGTATTCGATATAAGCGTAGTTTCCTGCATTTGGTATCTGTATTTCTAATCTAATTTCAGATGTGTTCGCGTTTCCATAGCGGTGACCTCTCCAAAAAATATACTGCATAGATCCAGAAGCAGCAAGGCTTAAAAAATCTTGCACTAAATCTGCTGCAAGCATAGAAAGTGCTCTACCTAAAACTAACCCGATACTAGTGTCAATTCTTCCATAATCAAAAGATATGTAGCCATTTGTTCCGATGTATATAGTGTTCCCAAAATTAAAGGTGTAAGGATTTCCAGCGTATGTAGAGGCGGTTGCTGTATTGGAATAGTTTCCGTAATAACCAGTAGCAGAGGCTCCTGTGTAAGGAAGTATTCTAAAATTATAAGAAATTCCGCCGCCTGTTAGCCCAGTTACACTTGCTGATGTTGCAATACCAGATGCTGTAGAGAAAGTAGTCCAAGTACCGCTTGAAGCAAGTTTATATTGAACTACTTGGCTCCCAGCGTATACAGAAGCGGTCCATGAAAGATCTATGACACTTCCATACAAAAGACTTGCAGTTGCTGATAAGTCAGTTATATCCCGTGTGCCTTCAACCGTAACACTTGTTGAGGTAGAGGTAGCAGTTACTGGTGTAGAACTAGTTACTTCGACGCGAAATCTGTAGTAATTAGTTGTATTTGCTGCTACATCATACTGAGTTAAAACATAAGTCTTAGTATTTGTCCCAGCAACTGCAGGGTTTGTAATTGCTCCCGTATCCATCTGCGTCCAATTTGAGTTATCGGTAGAACTATCAAAATAGTAAACGCCAGTAGAAAAGTTAGTCCAACGTCTATTTGTTCCAGTTAAAGTTACGGTTCCACTGCCAGACTTGGCTATTGTTACTTGAGCAGCGATGACGGGAGTAAGGCCTCCTGGAAAAAATTGACTCCACGCATTAGAGGCTGTTTTAACAAATCCTTTGACTACACTTGACCATGTAGATGCGCCAGTTTTAATTCGTGCTGTTAAAGCAGGACTCCATGTTCCCCCTGGTATCTTTATGTATAGTCCCATTTTATTATTCTAGTATGTTAACCAGACGTCGCCTACTTCACCGTCACTAGCGCCAGGTGTGGGATATGATGAGTTTAAAGATTGCCAAATATTTCTAATAGAGTGAATGTATGGACCACTTGGTGATGTTGTAATAGGATCTTTCATTTGAATTCCATCACTCGAATGACCAAGTGAAAAGTTTCCAGCACTTGAAATGTCTACGTATCCAGCTGAAAGATATATGTTTTCTGGGCTTAAATCTATTGATGCTACGTTGGTTTCGCTTCCAGTAGTAGGTGCTTGTATAGATAGCCACCCAAGAGTACCGCTGTATGCAGATTCTACTGAAATAAAACCTGGATATGTAAATCCAGTAACATAAAACTTTATAGTAGCTTTATCAGTTTGATCCATTAATATATAATTCCCAGAAGAACCTTGTTGTATTGTTCCGCCTGTAATAGTAGCGGCCGTCATCGAAATAGCAGCATTTATTGTTCCTGCTGCAATTTGTCCAGCGTTTATAGCCGAAGTAACAATTACTCCTGCTGCTAAACTGCCAGCAGTAATTTTTGTGGCAGATATTGCTGCTATAGCGTTGTTGCCTAATTCAAATCCAGACCAAGCGGTTCCAGTCCATGTATATATTTTATAGCCATCATCAGTATCAAACCATGTGTCATCTGTAGCAAATGTTGCACCCGTGGGTTGAGTAGCTGAGTAGTAAATTGTATTTTTTCCATCAGCAGAGGCTTGAGCAACAGTATCTTTTAAGGCTACATATTCTCCATCTTGTTCATTATATAGTTGACCTGCACCTGTATCTGGATCTACTACTAATAATCCATCTTTTGGATTTAGTACGTCATTTTCAGGATCACTACTAACTATTGCCGTACCGAACCCAACCTCATCGGCTGTAATACTGCTAGGGGCTATAGCAGCACCCTTAATAACTCTATTTTGAAGCCTAGTTCTTATAGGCTTTCTCTCCATACGTCGCAGACGTCTTTGTATATCAGATAGATTAGTTCCTAGATTTTTCTTACTGTTACGTCTTCTACTAGACATTTTTTCTATCCTCCTTCCATTCAGTTTGAAGAGTTAGTGTTACTTTTTCTGGAAAAGATGGAGTTTCTGGAACACCAACTGCGTATGCAATAATTTTACGAACAATTACATCACCTCTAGGCTCTAAATCAGTTGCTAAACGCATTCTAACAAACTCATCGTCAAGAATTATTGAGCACCAATCCCCTGGGTAGTAAGACCCAACAACAGGATCTAAAGATCCATTAACCTCTATATTAAAAGTTGCCTCTGGGGGTCTAGATTCTCCTAAAAAGTCTAAAGCATAGTTATACAAAGCCTCTTTACCAGCAGCAACAGTGTCTACATCATTTTTTTCTTCAATTTCATCCAATAGTGGCCAGCCTTGATTTAATAAATCTTTTGAAGCAGCTGCTGCGTAAGGCTGGCTAGCAGTGCCGTCTAATCCATCAGCAGATCCGCCTACCCACATTCTAGTAGCAGAGTCTTCTGCATTTTCATTTAAAGTAAATTGAAAAATGTTCCCTGGATACTCAAAAACATATTGATCAGCGCCTAAAACGCTTAGCGGATGAACCACTCCTATATATCCTGTAGATGCAGTAGAGGGGACATTGTTGTTATAAGAGTAAAAAGTAAAGGTAGTTGCGGTAGGAGCGCTAACAACAGTGACTGTTCCATCAAATGATGAGCCAACCTCTGTAATAACAGTCTCATCCCCTGCAACTAACCCATGGGCAGTGCTTGTAGTTATTGTTGCAATATTGGATGTTAACTGTTTGAATGTTACAGGTATTCTTACAGGTGGATCAATAAAGGGAACAAAAGTAAATGTTCTAGTAAAAGCATCATTTTCAAAATCACAATCTATTCTGTACTCAAAACCTTCAAGTTCTTTACTAAAATCTTCTAATATGTCTCCAAAAGATCTTAAATCAGAGCCTCTAAATACTTTACTACTTGACCCTAAATATTTTGCACTTAATTCTTGGGTAGAGTCTATTCCTATATCAGAGTTAGAAGAGTATGAACCATAAGTACCAGCAACTAATCTGCCTCCCCAAGAAACAGTGCCGCCAGAAACCCCCGTGGTAACGTAGTTTAAAGTAGAGAAAACGTTGTATTTTAAAGTTTTAACATCTGGTACTACTGCTACTACAAAATTACCATCGTAATCACTTCCTATATTCTCAACAATAATACTAGTACCCGCTACTATTCCGTGATTAGCAGATGTAGTTAAGGTAACGGTTTTATAAGTAGCCTCGCCTGTACCCGCAGTTACGGCAGTAGTGCCAATATCAGAACTGTCTACTGGTATTGTAAAAGTTGTACTAGTTGGTATTGAAATAACGTTAGTAGTTCCGTTTAATACAGATTGAGCTACAAAAGTTACAGTTTCAGAAGATATAGCAGCTATAGTAGGTTTGTTTAAAGTAACAGTAGTTCCTACTATTTTTTCAACAACAGTGTTAGCGCTAAGTTTTCCAGTTATAGAAACTAACATTCCTGCTACTAAATTAGTAGCACTTGTAACCGTAAGGGTAGTAGAGGCACTAGATGCAGAGGCTGTCTTACTGTAAGAAACGCTGTTATCTAATTTTGCTATACTTACATAATCTCCTACTGCAAGCCCATGAGCAGAACCTGTAGTTATTGTTGCAATATTAGATGAAACTGCCTTAAATGTTATAGGTAGAGTGGTAGTGGATATGCTTTTTGAACTTACATCATAACTTGTATACGGGGTTACAGCAGCAGTCGAGATATTTACAGAACCAGTGACGTTGTATTTAATGGTTGTGCTGGTTGGAACGGCTGTAATAGTTTGATAACCATCTAATAAATCATCTACAGCTGCAATTTCAACTAGTTGACCTACTATTAGATCATGCGGTCTATCTAAAGTCAGAGTGGTGCTGTTTGAAACACAAAGTTTATTGGTAACTGTGTACTCTTCGTCCGTGGCTGGGAAATTTATACGTCTATCGCCATAAGCCTCATCATTTAAAAAATCATTTGTAACAAAATCCTCATTTAACCAGCCTAAAATATCTCTAGCAACATCATATGAATCAACAACAGAACGAGCTTGACCTATATCAGAAGGGCTTAAAGAGAGAGTTGCAGCGGAGGCAAAAGAAAAACTTGAAGCAGACGGGATTGCTGTTATTACATGAGTACCATTTAAAGCATTATTTAATGCATAAACCTCTACAACATCTCCTACTTCAAATTCATGTTCTGTACTAGTGTAAATAGTTGCTGTACCAGACCCTGCTACATATCTGCTGCAGTAGTAAGGCTCACTTCCATAATAAAGAGTTTGCCATACCATCCTATGATACAAATAACTTATAAACTCTGCGCCATCTACAGTTAACTCTTTATCAATGGGAGAGTAACTTCTGCTCCATATAATTCCGCCCCAGACGCAGACACCGTTTCTAAGAATATATATTGCTGTTTTTCCTGGCATAGTGTTTTCATATAAATTTAAATGAGCATTTGCTTCAACTATAGGAATTGATCCAGAAAAAGAGCCTGCTTTACTTAGAGCCCTTCCATAAGTAACATCTACAAACGGAATTTCTACCAACAAGGTGTTTGTAAGTAAATCTACAGCGTAGTATCTGTAATCAGCTGGGTTAATTTCATTAGTTGTCATTTTAGTTCCTTAAGTTTTTTAAGTTTAAGCAAGCCATCCAGAACGATAGTCTACAGATAAAGTAGCTGTTGGATTAACAGTATTACCCGCGTCGAAAAAACTAATTGTGTTATTCCCTGGGTATAAATTAATCCATTCGTTATATACTTCTAATTTTGCTCTTGCCCCTAAATATTCTCCATTTAAAAATACAGATCTATCATATGTGTTAATTTCTAAAGTATCTGGGCCATAGGCAAGGCTCCCACTCCCAGCTCCATAAGCAACGTTAGAGCCAGTTGCTGCATATGTAAATGTGCTAGTTGTAGGAACACTAAGTACTACAAAATCCCCGTCATACGGTGAACCAAGACCAGAAATAGTTACAACATCACCAACAACCACCCCGTGAGTGGCAGTAGTCGAAACAGTTACTAAATTATCAGTTAATCCTCTGTTATTAATTGTCTTAGTAGTAGCAGCTCTTAGAGCACCTGTTATATTAATCTCTTCCTCGGAAGTGTCATTAGATATTACCGCTGGACCAACTAGCGGACCAGTAATAGTCAGATATACGCTAACAGGGTAGTTACCTTCATTTTCTATAATCTCAGTTCCATCCTCGGCTGTAGATGTTGCTTCACATGGTATTAATACGTTTTCATAGCCGTAGATTGGATCTTCTGTATTCCACTTATACTTTATAGGATCTGCTGCTCTAAGTCCGATAGAAAACTCGGTACGCCCTCGAGCATTTACTGTTTGTATTTCTGGGTCTCCGCTTAATCTTACATATGATGCTTTAATGTAAGAGCCTTCATTTGTTTTAAGCCATCCACCTGTATAAACTAAATTTGTAGCCGCAACAAATCTATCTCTAGCAGCAGCAAGTAGAGAAGGATCTGGAGTCAAAATAACGCCTTCAAAAGTTATATCTCTTGCGTTGTATTTACCTTTAACATCATATGAACCATCACCCCAGCCTCTAGAAACCTCAGGGATTTCAGGAGAAGGATGTTGCCACCAACCACCAATATCAGTGACTACCCAAACAACTCCGTATTCATCAATTGTATTAAAGGTAAAGTCATTCAAAGATATATCTGCCTGTAACTTCATTCCCGTCAAATGAGGCTGTGGAAGTGGGGCTAAAGCAAGGTTTACCTTTGAAGTTTCATTGGCTTGATTAGAGTTAACAAAAAAGCCCTCTACTGAGTCAGACTGCTCTAATAAAACAGCATCAAGTAAAAATGTCTCGGCTTTAGTACCAGCGGTGCTTTGAATAAAAGCAAAGTTTGCATGAGTTGAAGTGGCTGGTGCGGTGAATACTGCCGTGATTCTTTGCCAGCCTGAGGAACTAGTTAAATCTCTTGCAGTATTACTAGTTATTGAAACTATGCTTCCAGCAGTAGATGCGTTATACCAAATAGCCTTAATACTAAAAGAGCCTTCTTCTGCGCTGGTAGGAACTTTTACATACCCAGAAACTGCATAACTAGATAACGCTGTAGTAGCAATTCTGTCGGTAGTAATTACTCCAGAGTTAGCCTGAGCAGACTTGGTTATTTCTAAAGAAGAAGAACCAACAAAGTAGTCAGAGGTGATTCTCGCTAAAGATGTAGTGGCAATTACTGCTGTACCAGTGTCGGCAGCGGATGTAATAGTTCCAGAGGTTGAAGTTGTGTAAGTAAAGGTGGTATCGCTAGGAACTCCTGTAATTGTGTAAGTACCGTGTAATGGGGTGTTGCCATTAGTTCCAGCAATAGTTACAACATCTCCTACTACAAAGCCGTGAGAGGCTGAAGTAGTTATAAGCGCAGTTGTAGTGCTCCTTTGAGAGTTACTAATAGTTTTTGTATTTGCAGAAGGTGCTAGCCCGAATACAGTGGCAGTTCCTGTATCGGCTGCTGAAGTTATGGTCCCAGAGGTTGAAGTTGTATATCTAAATGTTACTGAAGTTGGTACTGCTGTAATAGTGTAAGTACCATGCAAAGCAGAGTTCCCATTAGTGCCAGCAATAGTTACACTATCGCCAACTAAGAATCCGTGATCGGTGCTGGTAGTTATTGTTGCAGTAGTGGCACTTCTTTGAGAGTTAATAATTCTTTTGTTTAAGTTTTGAGCAGCAGACCAGCCAGTAGTGTTAGTTTGGTAGGTAGGATTTGTAAATAGATTTGAGCGACTCATTAGGCGGCTCCCTTACGAAGTTGGAAGGCAATCTGACGAGAGACAATAGAGGCAAGTTCTCTCTCATCCATGCCAGCAGAAGGATTAATTGTTATGTTAATTCCAGAACCTGTTCCACCAGATAGCATTTGAATCATTGCTTTATCGCGCTTTGATAGACCGTCTGGGTCAAGCGGCTCTACACGTTCTGGTCGACCTGCTTCACCAATTGTGGCAAGAGTTCCGCCAGCGCTTGGCATTACGACTCCGCCTTTTGCAAGCAGAGGAATATTTGGAGTATCTAACGTAAAACCTTTACCAGAAAGAGGTCCTAGGGAGATTCCAAAAATTTTATCTGGGAACCTTAAACCAAACTGAAGAGCATTCCATTTAGCAAGAATAAAGTTTATAGCACTCTTAAATGAATCTTTTATTCCATCCCACAAACCTCTAGCAGCAGAGGCAATTTTAGAAGGAAGAGTGGTTATAAATGATATTAGGCTGGTAAATTTTGTTGAGACAAAATCAACGGCTGCTCCAAGTCCGTTTTTTATTGATGTTCCAATACCATCAATAAGGTTTCTAAAAGTTTCACTTTTTGTGTAAAGTGTTGCAAAAGCCACAACTAAAAGCCCTATTACTGTAATAAGAACTCCAAGAGGGTTTGCCGCCATCACAGCACCTAAACCTCTAAAAGCAGTTACAAGTTGCCCTCCTATCGCTTTTCCTAACTGAAGCAAACCTGTCCCAGCGGCTTTAGCACCATTAAAAAGAGTCGTGCCCAGTTTTAGTGCCGTGTCTTTAGCTTGTATTGCAAGTGTCTGTAGTCCAGGACCTAAAAATTTAATTTCAGAATAAAGATTTTTAGCCCCTAGAGCAAATTTGCCTAATGAAAAAATAGGTCCTAAAAGAACTTTTCCAAAAAACGCTGTTGTTTTACCTAGTAAACCAATAGCGGCCAATACAGGAAGCACTGCAGCAGAAACCTCTAATAATTTTTTACCAAAATCTGTGCCTAAAAAGTTATTAAGTTTTTCTAATGCGCTTCTTAATGTATCAAAAAATATTGTTATAGATCCAGATTCAGTAACTATTTTTACAAACTTTGAAAATTCTATTAAAAATTCTCCAAAAGAAGGTAAAGATTTTGTTATATCTTCCCCTATTGATTGGAAAATAGTTGTAACCTCATTTAGTTGACCTAAAAAGACACCTAATTCAGGGTTATCAGCTAATTTTATAAACCCGCCTATAATATTTCCAAGAAGATCTAAAAGTTTTGTACCATTTTTAGCAGCATCAGCAAAAAACGTTTTTAAAGGCTTGCCATCAATAGTCTTTAGATTTTTAAAGGCTAAAGATATATCTTTAAAGTATGTTAAGAAAATTTCTCCAGCACTACCTGGACCCACGTTTGCTTTTACAAGATTTTTAAATCCTCCAAAAATATTACCAAAAATAGTACCTAAGTCCGTTAATATTCCTTTAGCAATTTTAAACCGTTCTCCAAGTTTTCCAGTTGCCTCGTCAAGTTTTAAAGTCTCTTTCCAAGATCCAGTAGTGTTCTTTAAAAACTCACCGAAAGCATCGATTAAAGGCTTAGCAGCGGTTAGAAGGATTAAAAATCCTTCATAAAGATTGCCTATTGCAGTACCTAAATTGTCTATAAATTTATTGTTTGTTCTCCATATGGACTCTAGTCTTCTTATGTTTTCTGAACTTGTCACAACCTCAGAAATTCTTATTGCTACTTTACCTAAAACATCTCCAGTTGCAGTAAGAAGAGGTCTTAAAGCGGGAAATAGATTTTTTACTAAGTTATCTATTGCTGTCTCTAGTTGAGGGAAAAGTTTCTGTCCAGCAGCATCCTTTAGTTTTTTAAACTCTGACTGTATAGAAACTAGATATTTAACAAAACTTTGGGCTTCCGCTGATAATCCAGAAAGGGCGTCAGCGTAAGCATCTGCTCCAGATCCTTGTTTAGCAAGATTAACAGCTTCTTCTGCTTTTTTTATATCACGTAATGCATCAATAACATTTTCTTGACCAAGAACAACAGCGTCAGTGCCTTTTTTAGAAAGTTCTACGTTTTTTGCTTCTTCTTTCTTAAGATCATTGTTTTTATCAATTGCTCTTCTATAGTTTAAATCTGCTTCAGCAAAGGCAAGTTCTGCTTCTTTACGAGCACGAGAGTTAGGAGGTAGATCTGAAACACGAGCAAGAGTTTCACGGGCTTTTTCAAGTTCAAGTGCTGCTCTTTTTTCAGATATTGCAGCGTCCTCGGAATCAAAACCTAGTTGTTGTATCTGTTCAATTGCTGTTTCTCTGGCTTTTGCTAATCTTTCATATGCTTTTGCAAGATTTTCTTGAGCATCATCTTCTGCTCTTATAGAAGAGACTGTTTTTTTAGAATTTTTATTTCCTGCTTGTACTGCTTTAGCAACCCCAGAAAGTGATAGTCTCAGTGTCAATGCTGCTTGCCCTGCGGCTGTAAATGCTCCAGCTAAAGTAATTAACGCTGGGGTAGCAGCTGCTCCAATTATTGAAGATAGAGAAATAAAGCCAGTACCAAGAAGACCGATAATTCCAGATACTGCAGTAAGTGATGGAGCTAATACATAACCTGCTCTTGTTAAAGATGAAAAACTTTCTTTAGCAGCTATTGACTCTGCTATAAATCTTGCAGAAAATATTCCATCTCTGTTAGATCTATTAAAGCCTCTAGTTACTCCACTAGAGATATCTTTTCCAGCTTTTTCACCAATTCTATCAACATCGTTGAAGGCCTTAGCAATATCTGCTTCAACACTAGAAGTGATGGCGCGAACTACTACATATGCATCACCAACAATTGCCATGCGCCATCACCTCCTAATTTCTTAGCCCAAAGGGGCATCTAGTACGGATCCAAACGGTTTTTGCATGTCTGGGTTAAAATCTGTTGCTGGAACAAACGGCTTCACTGCTTGACTGCTTGGGTCAAACGGTGTGATGTCGCTGTAATCAAAATCTCCAACAGAGTTGTCAAAACTTGCGTTTTGACGGCTTTTAGTTGTCTTATATTTATAAGTAGTTTCATAGAAATCCCTATAAATAATTTCTCTTACTTTTTCTTTGACGTCAACTTGTTCTGCACTAGCGACGGAGGTCATGTCATCTTCAAAAATTACATGGACAACATCTAGCATGTCTGCTAGATCCATAGAAGATAGTTGTAGGCCGTTCATCAGTGCTTTCCCGTTAACATAAGGCCAGAGATCTACTGCCCACTCTGCGAGTCCTCTAGCCCCGGTATAGGACGGCTTGAGTACTGCTCGACCAACCAAGAAGTGATTTCACCTAATTTTTCTACAGTAACAATTTTGCTAGGGTCATCTACCAGTTTTAGAAAACGATCTAAACTTTCTGGCAATAAAACCTTTGCAAAGAACTTGTCAATAAGAGCAGCTGCCATTCCGCTTGAATCAGAACCAGCGTCTGCAACCATGTCTAAAAGAACTTTACCTTGAAGAGCCGTTTTACATTGGAAATCTTCTCCGTAAAGTTTGAAAGATAAAGGTTGCGTGTTTACATCACCACCGCTACCAAAATCCTTAAACCTACTTGTTGTCATGTTGATATTCCTCTTTTCTCATTTGTCTTTTATTTACTATTTTTATAGTAAATGTTGTTACTATTTTACCAACTTTAAGTTATCTGATAGATAGCGATTTGCCTTAGTTCCAGGATGCATGACAGAAGTCGTGTAGATAATCCTTGAACCTCTAACAAATCTCAGCACTTTTGCCCTATCTGGTCGAATAACATGAGGCTTAGTTCCTTGATGGTGTAGCAAAGCGTAGTCCAAATTGGATCCAATTTTCACATACTGACCCCGAGAGTCTCGTAAATGTCTCATGTGAATTGAAGAACGAAGTGCTCCTGTTCTTACACCAACTTGTGCTTTAGCAGCAGCCGTTATTAGACGACCTTTTTTTGCTAAGTACTTTCCTACAGCACCTTCAGGAGAGTTGAGTAGAAAATCTAACTCTGCCTTACGAAATACTACTGTTGCCATTTTATGGAACGGCTGCAGTCAGGGTAAGAGTTACAGTTTGAAAGCCACCTTCAGGGGCTTGAACCTCAACAGTTGCGATAACCCCAAGGCCAAAACCAGAAGACTCCCAAGTATCTAATTGAGAAGCGCTGTCTAGTAAAATCCATGCATCATACGCAGCAATTTCTGAAGCACTCTCTATTGTTTCAGCAGAAGGTGGTCTACCGTTCTGACCAACTACTGGCACCGCTCTTGATACGGAAACATTAATTGTTGCGCTCCTTGGGTCACTACATCTACGAGGCTGAGTTGCTTCATCCCCAGGAGCACCAACATACATTTGTACAAAAGAAACAACTACTTGTTCGCAATCAACTACAGGTTGTCCTAATGTGTAGTATCTACGCAAAGGAAGCGGCATAGTGTAAGAAGCGTAAGAAGTAACAACTTGAGTAAGAACTGCATCTAAAAATACAGCAAGATTTTTGGCACTGCTACTAACAGTTGCCTTATTTATCGTTGTCGACATTTGTCTCTCCTACTTGTTGTCTATATCCTACAGTGTATAAATTGGCTCTACTCTTGTGTAAAGTTCAAATGATACGTTTGCTGTAAGTAGGTTAATTACTTCATCAACAGCAGGGTTTGCCAAACTAGGTCTAGTGCAATAGATGTCATAGACACCAGGCTCTCTTGGACCAATAATGTCTAATATTTGACTATAAGTTGGAGAAATAGTTATTGTTCCATTAACACGACTTAGGCTAATAGAGTTTTCTAAGTCTTCTGATTTTGTATAAGAATGATCAGATACTGTTAAAGATACTTCCCATGCTACATCATCTTCTAAGAATTCTCCATTTATTTCATTTAAATAAAGAACTAGTGATGAACCAGATGTAAGCACCTTTAGATCATAAGCACTCTCTGTTAATTGATATGGCTTAGGAATAGGACGACGTGCTCTAGGAGTATCTGGACTAAATACTTTTGCTTTTGCTCTTGCTCTGTCTGGGTTAGTTGTTTTTAGGAAAAGATCTACAGCATATAAACCAGTTCTAAGTTCATCAATAAAATCTTGATTATCAAGAATTGTGTATGAAACACCTTGACGAGCAACAGAGGTTACACGTTGAGGTAGAGCACAAGTATCATCATTTTCATATAACTTAACAAGTTCAATGGCAAGTAAGCGAGCAGCAGCTTTTCCTGCTAATGGTGGTGGTGTTCCGTATGAATAGGTAACTTCAATATTAGAAGATGTCCAACTAGCCCCTGGCGTAGCAAGAATTGTAGAGTGCTCTACTAGGTAATAGTCTCTCGGATCTATTACTTGACCATCTCTGTCTCTTAGCGTGTGAACTCTTAATACTTTACGACCACGAAGGCGTACACGAGTGCTTGCAGATGTTCCATCCCCTGAAAAGTCATCTTGTTGGTATGGTCCTGAACCATTTAATCTAATGTTTTCTACATTTCCCCTAACTAAAGTAGGAGAGTATGTAAGCATAGAGGCACCTGTGCGGATATAAGGATCATAAGAAGATACATATCGCTCAGTTACAGTTGTTATCCCAGAGTATTTTCTTCCAGACATACCCCAAAGTAGGTACGAGGCTGTTTGTACAGCATCATATGCGTACTGAGACTCTGCATAAGTAGATCCAAGTTCATTAACATCTACCCAAAGATTGCCCATTATTTACACCAATCCTAAAAAGTAAGGGCGAACAACGGGTAGTTGTATCAATGATACGACCAACACGTCGTCCGCCCTTCTTTTACTTATATTAAGAGGTTGCATCCTCTGATGAAGCAATAATGAAGTCAACAGCGTTGTCAGCATTATATGAACTGCTACCAGGTACGTTGTACGCAGTAGTAGATCCTTGAGAGGTAAAGTCTGTAACTGCCCAGTAGCCATTAGCAACAACTGCGGTTCCAGTATCAGCAGCAGAGGTGATAGTTCCGCTTGTTGTAGTGGTGTATGTGAAGGTTGTTGTTGTTGGAACTGCGGTAATTGTTTTAGTACCGTGAAGTGCAGAGTTTCCGTTGGTACCAGCAACAGTTACGCTATCTCCTACACGGAATCCGTGAGCAGTAGATGTTGTAATAGTTGCAGTAGTTCCAGTGCGGTATGTGTTACTAATAGTCTTAGTAATGTCATCATGCCACTCGTAGAAGCCCTTTAGACCAGTTGGTGCCCATGAAGCGCGAGCATATGAATATGGACGCTCTGCTGCAACTGGGAACTCCCAGCGGCCATCTGGACCTGCATCAAAGAACTCATTTCCAAGACCGTAGCCTTCGAAAGTGTTTGCAAGTAATCCGTTTTCAATTACACGGTCGCCTGATTGACGCAACTTAACATATGGGAAAACCCAATGGAAGTATGGACGAGTTGTTGCACGCTTTCCATCCTTCACAGCGAATGACCAAACTTCAACAGCAACGCCGTTTCCAGCAGGATCATCTCCAACGGCTGGTGCGGCCCAACCAATTGATGTGCGATCTGGTGAAGCAAATGTTCCTAGATTTTTACGAAGTAGTAATCCGCCTGCTAATAGAGCAGTAAGTTCTGGATCTGGCTCACAAATTGCCAATTCCATAGTAATTCTTTTAAGAGTATCTGGGGCTTTGTAGGAAACGCAAACTGTACCGTTTGCTGACTTCTCTACTACTTCATCGCCCTCTTCGTACTCTGGTGTAAATGAAGCGCGAAGGAACGCCGAGGTTGTATAACTATCACCTGGTTGGGTGAGTAGGTTACCTGAGGCGTCCAGTCTGGTGACTCGGATCGCCACACCTTGGACGCTTGCCGCGTAGTCCTGAGTGGCCATACTAGTGTTCTCCTTTAGTTGTTTTTACTTGTTCTTATTTTACGCTGTTAAATCAACTCTGACTGTCAGATATATTGATTTATCAAAGTAGACTGATGCTGCTCTGGTTGCCTTGATTTTCATATCATTAGCGTTTCCAGAAACATCATAGCCTTGAGCCAGATTATCGTTTACAACCTCTGATTCTCCGAGTAATACTCGAACAACTCCAGTTGCATACATCCATTTATTAGTATCTGAGGCAGTTGCGCCAGAAGCACTAATAGGTCCGTTACCTGAGTAACCAGAACCAACCACGACAGGGGTGCCACCTAGTGTTTGTAAGTGCTCCTTATTTTTGTCATGGAAAAGCATATTGCTAGTAGAACTTAAAAGTGTTGCAGTATCACGGGTCATGTGAATAACACCTTGTTCTCCAGCAGCCGAGGTTTGCCCAATTTTATGCTCTAAAAGTGCTAAAGCACGACGAGCAGAAAGAGCGGTTCCACTGTTAAGAATTGTTGCACCATTAGTTCTTGTTAGGTATGGATTACTTAATGACTCGCCAACTGCAATGGCTCCATCCCATAACTCAAGTTCACAAGCATGTTGACTAATTCCATCTAATTGACGAATAGCACTTGCAAATCTATCTTCTCCTGCAAGATCAAATGTAGATCTTTGATCTTCAACTTCAATAAAAAATGGTTTGTGTTCTGTAAAACGTGGTGATGCTGGGTCAGAAAAAAGTACTTCACTAGTATTGCTAGTCTCATCCCAATTGCGACCATAATTTGGGCGTGTATCCCATTCTTGGGAAAAGCCACGAACCCATTTATCTTCACTTTCAGGAGATTCTGGCTTAGCTACTACGAAAAGACCAAATGCAGATGGTACTATTTTCGGAGCTTTAAATATTCCACTGAAAGCCATATTATTTATCCCTAACTTTAAAAATCAGTTTTTTGTTTGTATTGGGAGCGCCCATTTCTGAACGCTCCCTCCACAAGATTTACTTCTTGGCTTAGTACTCGATTGTTGCTGCAGTCAATCCACCAAGTGTATCGCGAAGAGCAGCTGCTACTCCGTTTACATTGATGGTTGATGTTACCTGTAGAGACTCGACGCCAACAAGGGCAACGTTCTCAAAGGTTTCAACGAACATCTTGTAGTCGTTGGTGCCGACAAGTGTTGAGTCACGGATAACTCCGAGATCCAAAGTGCCGCCATCAAGGAACAAGAATGATCCTTCAGCAAAGATGTACCAAACGAATGTGTCTGGGAATTCAACCATTGCGCCAGAACCCTGTGCACCGAAAGGAGAAGCTCCTGCTGCGGTGTCTAGAGCAAATGTAGCGATGATTCCGCGAGATGCGATATAAGCATCAATCTCTGCATATGCATTGAGAGTTGAATCTCCAGGCATTGCAAGAGTTAGATCTGCTGCCATTGCGTCTTTAACCCATGCTGGGATAATTGCGCGAAGTGGAGCATCTGCATCTAGACGGTGACGTGCACGGTAAGCAGCAGAAGCACGACCTAGTTGAACTAGGAAGTCACGACCCATTCCAATTACGGAAGTTGAAGTAACGGCTGTTGATGCTGAACCGATTTTTGCCATAAGATTTCCTTCAGCCTCGCGAGCATGTTGAATCAAACCAAGCTCGTTGTGACGAGCGATTAATTCAGGATATGCACGGCTTAGAAGGTTACCGAATTGTAGTTGCAAAGTAACAGCATCAGTTGAGACAGTTGTCTCAGCTGCTGCGGCTACAGTTAAGCTCAACTTTGAAGCTGGGCTTGGTGTTTCTGCTGAATCGTTAGCAGCAGTCCATACACCAACAGCGCTAGCATATGAGCTAAGTACTGGTGGAGTGATGTAGCGGATACCGCCACGGTCTGCTTGGAAACGAGGTAGAGAATCACGGACTGGGCGCACTGCTGAGCCAAGACCGAAGATGTCGTACTTAACCTCGAAAGGTGCTTGATGTCCACCAGAAGCAACAAGTGCCTCAGGTCCGACTACAGCTTGTACTTTGTCCCAGTTGGCTTGTGCATCCTGATTAAGGGTGCGAGCCTCTGGAAATTGGGTAGAAATAGAAGCAACGATGTGTTGTTCTCCATCTCCACCATTTACACGGCGTAGGCCATGTAGACGCTTGGCCATTGCTTCTGCAACTTCTGCCATGCTTGAAATTGAGCTGCCTGCTGTATATCCAGGAATGTCAGCACCAGCAGTGATTGCCACGGCTGCTTCTGTTGTCCGAGATGTTGGGCGGCGGTCAGCCGGTACCTCAATGTTGAGGTTATCTGCGTTATCTGCAGCGGCGGTCACGGGTGCCTCCATAGTTTCTTGTGCTGTTTGCACAGTTTCTGTTTGTGTTGGTGTTTCAATGATTGCTGCTTCAGCACCTTCAGTAACAACAACTGCTGCTTCAGCTGCAGGAGCATCTTGCGATACTGCTACCTCTTCTACAACTGCTGCTTCTGCTACTACTGGCACTTCTGCTGTTGTTGTTGTTGTTGCTGGTGCTTCTGCAACAGCTGCAACAACTGTTTCTTCCACAGCTACCGCTGCTTCAGTTGTTTCTTTAACTTCAGTCGAAAATTCAGATTTCTTATCTGCTTCGGTTGACGCTTCAGTCATAGTTTTTTCCATTTCCTTCTCTTCCTTTTTGTCTTCTTCCATGTCTGCAGAAGATTTTTCTTCTTCTTCTTCTACTTTTGGAGTGGTTTCTGGAGTTGCAGGCATTGCTGCTGCTTCTTCCATTTTTTTCTCCTCTTCCATGGTTGGGGCAGGAGTTTCAGAAACAGGTGCTTCTTCAGTTACTGGTGCTTCTTCAGCAGGAGCGGCAGGAGCCTCTTCATGCATTGCAGCATCTTTAACTTCAGTAGTTTCCATGTCTTTGTCTTCGTCTTCTTTTCCGTATACGCGATTAGTTGCTTCTGCTGCTTTTTGAGCAAGTTCTACAGTTGCTACCTCACGACGCTTGATTTCGTTTCTAACTCCATCGAGCATGTCGGCAAGTGACGTCATAGCGTCAACTGTCTGCGGAGTAGGATCCTCCTTCTCGACCGATTCAAATTCGCTGAGGATAGATGTCTGAAGTTCACTAACTTGTTCGTCAGTGATGTCAGATAACTGATCCATCATTTGTTTGATTTGGTCCACTACTGTCCCTCCTTAGGGTCAGTTAGGATAGGGCTTTTCCCCATCTCGCTGATCAGTCGAGGCTGAGGGACTCACAGACGCAATAGATGCGTGGAGGCACTCCACCTAATACTGAATATTACATTAGTTCTTATAGTGTGATTTTCTTTTTTGTACTGTTTTTACCGATCAGGTAAGTAGTCTAAGTAACTTAGACATTTGACTAGATATCTCACTCTGGCTGTAGACCTCTTGACCTGACATAAAGTCCTTCATACCTTTAGTAGCAATATCTGCGTCTTTTTGACCAATTTTATTCTCAACCCTAGTGATCATTTTTTCCATTAGATCCTGTAGGGCAGGTGGTACATCGCTAAATCTAATCTTTTGAGCATCTTCTCCGAAGGCAAAGGGTAGGTTAGCAATAACCTTGCCTAACTCTCCAGCACTGTTTCTAACATTGCCTATAGCCTCGGCGTTAAGTGCTCCTGTATCTAATCTATCTACAATATCTAGCAAATCGCCAGCAGACTTGGCTGCTTCAGCGTAGTTACCAGCACTATCTAGATTATCAACCTCTTCAATCTTCTTTAATGCAGCGTCTGATCCAGCATCACCTAAGTCCAGTTTCAACCGAGCAAGCACTTGTCGAAACTTCCCTGTGGCATCACGGGGTTGGGTTTTAGGTGTGTATTTAGCTCTGGACTTTTCTGCGTCTTGCTTACTCTTAACTTCTTTTTTTAGTGTATCTGTTTCTTCATCTGTAAGACCTTCTAGGTCTTCTTTTGTTAAATCAGGTGTTATAACAGGATCAGTTTTTACTTCATCTTTAGTTAAATTAGCAGCAGCAACAACTGATTCAACAATAGAGATTCTTGCTCTTAAACTAGCAGCAATACTGTCTGTATCGTTTACAGATGCTTCTTTCCAGTTCTCTGGAACTAAGTCTTTACGATCTAATTTACGAGCCATCTTCACAATATGACGACGAACTAAACCACGATTTCCTGGCTTAGCACGTCCATATGCTTGAACAGCATTCTTTAGATCAGAAACATTTCTAATTGGGAATGATCCGTCTGGAAGTGCTTTTTTATCTTTTGCTAAAGCCATACGTTGTTTGCGAGTAATAACTGCTAACTCTGAATCTGAGTCATCAATACTTTGAAGCATATAAGAAGAATATTCTTCTTTCATCTTATTCACTTTATTAGATAATTCAGATGCTTTAATAGCAGCAGTAATTGATCTCATTCTATTTTTAGCATCGTTACTAGCGGCAATTAGTGGTGCCTCTAGTTTATCAATTCGAGTGTGTAGTTCTGCTAGAGGATCATTCTTTAGTTGAGCAAGAACGCTTGCACCAGCAGCAACAAGTGCCATAACTTGACCTGATGCAACACGAGCACGAGCAATTGGGAAGCCAGGAACATTTACCTGACAAATTGCTACAAGCTCTAGAGCACCTTTAATTGGTCTCCAATCTCCTGACGGAGCAGAGGCACGTAAAGCACGAATTTGTTCTGGAGTTGTGCCAGGACGAAGTGCTCCTGAAACCCAGATGCCATAAGCATCTTCTCCAGCATGTACATCTGCTACTGCAGATGCTGTGTCATCGTAATGACGAACTGCTTCTGAAGCACTCGCTTCAAGAGAAGCATGTCCTCCAGCTAAAGTTAATTGTCCAACTGGAACATCTGTTCCATCGTCAGCACGTACAGCACCAGTGTGGAAGTATGCATAACTGCTTTTACTTCGAGGAGGGCGAGTTCCATAAGACATTCCAATATGATCTACATGCCATGCAGCAATGTGACCATACACTTGACCTTCATCAGTTACTGTTAGTGCGGTTGGTTTTTTTAATTTTGGATTAGCAAACCAATCTTTTGGTGGAGTAACTGGTATTGATCCAGCCACAATTCCACAGGCTACTAACGCTGATGCGTCTAAAGGATTTAATCCTTCGACATACACTCCATCAGATATCACTTCTTCCTCCTGCATTTCTCCGCTTTGGTCTGCGAGTTCTACTCGACATTCCTGAAAAGCGGGCTTGGGGACAAGAGTTACAGCCATAACCCTTGCCTTAGTTATGTTCATTTTACCTGCTCCAACTTTTTTGTTAGAGTCATTTTCAGCATTTTCTTTTTCTTCATCTGCTTCAAACATGTCCATATCAGCAGAAACTCCACGGATGAAGCCTCCACGAACTAATCTTTCCGCTTCTTTTCCGTATTCTCCAGTATCAAAATATCCTCTGGCATTTCCAATACCTTGTTCTACTCTTTCCATCTGAAGAATTGTTCCAATTACAACTGATCCAGAATGACCCTCGCCAGTCTTAATTTGCCATAAAAATGGAAGAGGAAGTTCACGCATAGTAATAGCGCCTTTTTCAAACTTACGACCATCTCCAGACTCAATGTCTTCTGGAATGACTAAAGGAATAACAAACTCTGCTCCTCTAGTCTCTTCTATTTCTGCTCCTGCTAAGACAACTCTGTTTCTAGCATCCGCTGCTCTTGCTTTGAGAGAGGTTGCTTCGAGTATGGCCTCAGAAGGAAGTATAAAATCTGTGCTAAACGCGTCCGCTCTAACTCCTTTTTTGCCATAAAGTTGACGATGCTCCTTGTCTCCAGTCCACATGCCAGTTGCTTCTTTATGACGCAATGCGCAGTAGCCTTTTGCTCGAGGACCCATGTATTTTGAAAGTTGACGAACACAGCGGGTCCAATCTCCTGCAGTTCTCCAACGAATTTTTGCTGCACCTTTTCCGTACAACCAATAACGACGAAGTTTTTCGGCGTTACCTCTATTTCGGTCAGCTCCTCCAGCAGCAATCAGAGAAGAAATTATTGAATCTGTAACATATGCAGATGCAGTTTTAGCAGCTGAATCTATTTGATCTAAAACTATTTTTAAAGTGTCATCATCTAAGACAACAACTGGTGGAGGTGTAGGACTCTTTAAATCAGAAAGAATAGAATCATCTTTTTCCCACATGCCTGGCTTACGCTTCCATGTAGAAGTTGTAACAGAGTCTTTGCTTACTGGGATCAGTGAAACTAATTCCATAACAGCCTGAGGATCATCAGGTGAAACAATTGCCATGTAAATTGGTGGAACATCTGAAGTATCTGGCGTTAACTCTACAGATGCAGCAGATGTAAGTCCTTGAACAGGTTTATAAGAATTAGTAATTTTTGATATAGGATTAGGAACTAAATCTTTAGTTGGCTTATATTTTTCTATTGAAGATGGGTCAACTCTTGGTTGATACCAAATAGCGTTAGGGTATAAAGTCTCACCATTTACTACAACCTTTTTCTCTAAGAATTTTCTTAAACTAGGGTCGTTGTAAGCATTAGGAGTTTTTCCTTCTGTAGTAACAGCAGGTGCTGTAGAAGAAGGTGCTTTAAGTCTTTGATCAGTACTCCAGGCTGGAAGATCATTTAATATTGTTCGTACTTGAGAAGTGTTTAGTTGAGGAAGTTTTCCAGGAAGAGTGGCGTTAGGTGAATCAATAGGAACTCTAGGCTCTCCTAAAATTCCTCTAGTAAGTTGCTTAGTAGACCTTAAAGATTTCTCTTGTGGAAGTGGTTTAAAAGTGTCTGCAGCTTCTGTAGTGTTAGCAGGAACATCAACATAATTTCCGTTATCTAACTTAACCTTAACGCTCTGGGTAGCAGGGTTAATAGACTCGATAGTGCCTGAATACTCTGGATTCTTACCAATAACAACTCGTCCACCAGATTTGGCAAACTTACCTATAGCATCTCTTACCTGAGAACGTGCTTTTTCAGAACGCTCTTCTGGGGTGTAGTTGCCATCTTGATTAGTTACAGGAGTTCCTGCTGTTGGAGCAGTGGCTGCAATTATAGAAGAATCTGAAAACTCCTCGTATTCGCTGTACATATCTTCATCGTAGGAAACCTCATTAATCAAACTCCAATCAATTTTATCCATCTCATCTACAAATATTTCAGACTCTTCTTGATTTATTTGAGATATAGAAATTGATTTCATAGGGTTAGAATCTAAGTTTCCTGAAACAATAATTGCAGTCTCTGTATCTACAGGAACATGTATTTTCTCAACCATGTCATAAGGATCATCAAGGGATTTATCGTAAGTTTCAAAATCATGATTAATGTTTCCTAGGTCTTCCCACATTGCATCGTCCCAAACAAAGACTGATCCATCTATATTTACTTTGTATAAGCGATCAATCCCAGTACCATCTAAACGAATACGAATAAAGAACTGAGGAGCCATATCTTCTGACAACATCTCTGACTCTATAAAAGAGTTAAGTTCTACTTTTTCTGGAGACTCATAGTCAGTCATAACAAATTTATATGAAGCAGTAATTGAGTTTGCCTGAGCCTTCTTATTTTCACGAGCAACTATTGCACTAGCCCAACGCTCTCCTGCATCTCCACCCCAAAGCGCCCAGGCGATACGTCCGTTTGAAGGATAGCCAGGTTCTGAAGGCTCGTAGCCTTTTCCTTTTTTATCTACTTGATGACGTGGAAAGTATTTAGCAATATGACGAACTTTTCTAATACCAATTTGACCACCACGAGCAAGAGTTCTAGCAGTATTTAAACCTACAGGTGTACCGCCACGATCGTGCTTTTTACGCCACTCTAAGGCACGTTTTGCCTCTGACTGAACTGATTTTGGAATTGTGTATAAACGATCATTATTTGAAAAAATCTTTATGTCTAAGTCTGATATTGCAGCGGTTGCTAACTCGTAAGTAATAGATGATGGGTTGTCTTGATTATCATCAGGAGTGAAAGAAGCAATGAGTGCATCTGCGTAGTCAATAGAGGAAACTAAGTTTCTTTTCTCATCAACAACTACAGCCTTGTTTTCAAGCACAAATAATGCGCTATTTCCACTACGACCTATAAATTGCAATTTAAACTCCGTCTCTTTTACTTCGCTGACTCGTACTCTTTTAGCTCATCCATTCCGATAGCCTCGCTGGAACCTTCGGCTTCGTCATATATGGCTATAAAGGCGGGGTCAACATATATGACCATTAAACCATCAAAATCAAAGTGGTCATCCTCGTCAGAGAGTTCCATCCAGTCACCATTCTGTCTATAGAAAGTGCCTTCATCTGATTCATAAATTACTACTGCTACCTCATCAAATTCTGTATCAATTAATGCATACAAATCTGAAATGTTTTCTGGTTTATCTGGTGTGAAAGCCATAACTACTCCTTTGCCTTAGAGTCATCAATTGGACCACCTGCAACCCAAGCGTTACAAGTCCTGGAAGCGGCGCATTTAAAATCAAATGCTTCGCAGTAACCAAGTTCAGCAGCATCTACAGCGTCCCAAGCGTTGTCTTCACTTGATCCACCTTGCTCAATACCTTGAGCAATGCAGTCTTTCATTTTAGTAGTTGTAATAAACATTACGCAGTTTCCGCAACGTGATTTCTTTGCTTCATCTGGTGTAATAGACCAACGTGTTGACTTTTCTTGCCAGAATTCTTCATTTGGTTCTGCTGGATTTAGTGGACCATAAGCAGCGTCTTTAATTGCCTTCTCACGGTTAGCAAGATTGATTGATATGTCTTGTGTTGCAGGAGGACAAGCATCTGCGGCAGCAGTTATAGGTTCTACTGACTGATTTTCATCTCTTATTTCCAGTGCATCTTGAGCATCACTAGTTTCATCAATGACTGCTTGCTCGATAGTGTCATAAGGCTCTGATACATCAAAAGGTATAACAGAAATCTGACTCATATTTGTTGAAGCAAGTATTGCCCAGTCGGTTGGTGTTGTTGGCATTTCTACATCAGAAGCAGTGTATAAATCTTTTGCCATATCAATTCTTTCTTGAGTAAGGCCATATGAATCTATAACTTCTTGTGGCGCAGCGAAAGCAACATCAGTCTCGGAAGCAATGATTGAAAATCTATGATCCCCGTCTTGAATAGGCAGACCAGAGTTTACGTATGCTCTAAATATTTCTATAGCCATTTTTATCTCCTAATCCCTTCCCGCTAAAGCAGTACGCCATGTTTGTACACTTAAACCATTTAAATCTTCTAAACGTTTAATAATAGTATCTAGAACAGTTTTACTAATATCAGAACCATACATTCTTTTCAGTGCTTGTATTGCTTGTTGAGAGGTCATGTCTATTAATTCTTTGTAGGCAATTGCTCCAATTTGTTTAGCCACTGCCCTATTGATATCCCCACCTGCACGAGCATCTCTTCCCTTCATATGGCTAAGTGGATCTGTGATACTCCTGCTACCACCACCATTTAGAAGTTGAGCAAAGCCATGATCAATTGGTAGAAGTTGAATTTCTTCATAACCATTTTTATCTACACCTTTATTGTCAATAACTCCTGCTAAAAAGTTCTGTTGGTGTCTATCAGTGTTGTAGATAAGAGCATCAAGAACTGCCAACCCAATTACATCTGCAAGAGATGCTCTTTTAGCAATGGTTTCAGTTGAAGACTTACCAGGGAATTCTTCAAATAACACTGGTTTATTCTTAAAATCTATTCCGTCTCCAGCATTTGTAATAAGAACTGTTCTAGAATCGTTTGGATGCTTTTGAACATATGCTGCACCTGCAATACCTAGAGATTGAGCTATCTTTGAAGAAACATACTCTGCATCAGCTGCTCCTTCTGTTTTTTCTCTCTTAAAGTAAACAACTTGGCCACTCTGTCTGTGTATAAGTCTAAAGTTGCTACCATTGTTTATACCTTGAGAAACTCTTTGAATATCAAAGCCAGTATCATTTCCATCTATAACTAACTTTTTACGAACTCCTGAATCAAGAGCTTTTCCAAAATTTAAAATCTTCGTAGGGTCTATGTTTAGTAAAGCATCTGCTGGTCCAATATTAGATCTGTTTGGACTATAAACCATTTTCTCATCGTGCAATGCTTTTACTAAGGTGGCAATCTCATTTATATTCTTTGCTGTCTCAGTTGCGTCAGCGCCCTGCATACCTTCACGGTTTCTAATCTCTTGACTTGCATACTGAGCCAAAGCCTGACGAGCCTTTTGATCTAGTTTTGCTAAAGAAGCACCGCCTTCTAAAGCAAAGAATTCTTTCAGTTGCTCTTTATGAGGATCTAGATAAGAGTTCTGTTGATAAATCTCATCTGAGGCAAAGGCAGAGCGTAGTTTGTTAGAGGCGTTGAATTCATTATCTTTATTATTAACTCTTTTTTCTGCTTCAGCAACAGGATCAATAAACTCCATGTTTGCTTTGGCAAAAGGCTTCTGGTTTGCTGCTTGTTTTTGTTTAATAAGTTCGTTAAGTTGATCAATCTTATCTCCCAAAGCCACATACCGAGCATCTCCAGAATCTTTTAAGTATGTAGATACTCGAAGTAGATCAGAAGGATCAATTCCTTCAATAACTTGACCTTGATCTATTTCTTTAGCAAAACTATCTAAATAGTAAGCAGCCTCAGTTGCTTTTCGATTAGCGCCTCTTTCATTCCACTTAGGAAGTTTAATAGAGATTATTTTTACAGCCTCTTTAATTTTTTCTTCGTCAAGACCGTTTACATCTACTGGAATTAAATCTTCTGGTATTGGCTCATTTAATATCTTTTCAAATTCAGCACGTCTTGCTTTGTCTTTTTCATCCTTGTATTTTTCTATTTCTTTCTTAAAGTTTTCTACGTAGTCAGCAAGAACTAGTGCATTAGGATTATTCTCTAAATCTTTTACTCTGCGTAGTTTACGAATTGCTGAATCTAAAGCAGATGTAGAAAGGTCTTCTATTTTTTCTCCAGCATTTAGTCTATTAACTAGTTCATCTAGTTTTTTACCAGCGCCTCGAACTTCATCATTTGCTGCATAATCTCTTGCTTTAGGGAAATACTTAACTCTAACTCTCTTAAGTTCTTTTTGAACAAGTTCTTCATTCATATCAGCAGCGTCAGGAACTTTTTCTGCTATTGGTTCTGCTTTAGGAACCTCTACCTTAGGAGCATCTGGTGCAACATCTCTAACCTCGGGTGCAACGCGAGCAGGACCTGCGGTATCTTTTTGCTTAACAATCATTCTTGATTTCCACAAACGCGGGCCATCTTCACCAGGGATTTGTACCCATACGTAGTCTTTGTAAACTTTTCCGTTACGACCAATCCCACCAACCTTTTTGGCTTCATCAATTTGGTCTCCAGCGCGAACAACAACTACACCCTCGCCGTACATCTCATTCTTTTTTGCGTTTCCATGACGAACTCTGTCACCAGGATTTAGAACAATTCCATTTTTATCTTTATAGAAACCTTCTCTGTATGCAAATCCTCCTACATCGCGACCAGCAACTACTTCAACTCTTTGTTCTAGTGGTTGTCTTAGGGCGCGACCACGCTTTGGTCCATCACCCTTATTCTCTTCTGACGGAACTCTAAAATCTTCAGGTACTTCTCCAGTACCAAGACGACGCATATTACGAATAGGAGAGCGACGATCAAAGAAACGGAAATACTCTTTTTGATTTCTTGGGTCTTTAATTAAGAATCTCACTCGACCAAAAGGTGCTGGTTGAATATCAAGAATCTCTTCGTAAACTTTATTAAAGTTATTCCACAAGAAGTCGCCAGTTTTTACATCTCTTGCTTTAGTAGGAGCCAGACGTCCAGCATTTGCTTCAACAAAAGCATTTATCTTAATTACTTCTGGGTTTTCTTCTACATAAGTTTTATCTTTTGGCTCTTGATTATCGTCAAGTTTTTCTTGTTCAACAGGAACGTTATCAATCTCTTTTGGCTCTTGATCGGCTTGGTTGTCACCAATACCTACTAAATCAGAATCAATAATTTCTTTTAAGCGATCAGCATATTTGTCATATGCTCCTTGATCTTTCCATTCAAAGTTTCCATCTGAATCAATCTTTGCAAATGGACCATCTTCTGGTAAACCGTTATCGTCATAAATCTCAATAGGTGCTTCTGCACGAGGACCACCATCATCAGGCTTTAGGAACATAATTCCTTCATCTAGCCAGTCCATCTCTGCAACGCCTTTTTGAAGTTTATCTATTTGATCAGCGGTAGGTTTGTAATCCCCAACAACTGCTTCTGGCTTTGCTTCTGGATTCTCGCGAGCATACTTAGCCTCTCTTGCACGAATCTCTTCACGAGGTATACCTGTGGCATCTTCAAGATCCTGTAATGACTCTCCAGCCATACGTCGATCAAATATTTCTTTATCAGTAATCTCAATCGCTACTGGTGAACCTTCTTTACTATTCTCAATCTTACTGAGAGTAAATGTTCTTCTATCTCCATTTGCATCAATTGCTCTTACATTCACATTTGAGTTTCTAGGGTTCTCAAATACCTCTACAGGAAGAACTAAACGCTCAGTGCCGTTGTAAAGGAATGCAATTTTTTGTTTAGCAGCAATTGCATCTCTAATCTGAGTTTCCAGCGGAACATCTCCATCAACAATCAAACGTATGGCATCGTCAGCAGGAACATCTACATCGGCTACGTCATCTACTTGACCAACTAATCCTTCTTCAATAATCTTTTTCAGTTCAGCGTTAGTATCTATGCCTTTAAGTTGAAGAGCATCTCTAACTGCTTCTCCTGGGACATTTACAACAAAGTCTTCTCCATCATCTGTAGGAAGTGCTATTACAGCAGCGCCTGGAACCTCATTGCCTGGTTCTACAGATCGACGTAACTCTTTTAACAAATCATTTGTAGCAATTTCTTGTGCTAAGAAAACAGGGTTATCTGAAAAACCTTCAGGAAGAACTGGATCAGGATTCTCTGCAGTTACTTCTTTCCATGCTGCAAATGGTTCTGGGCTAAGAGGGTTGTAGCCTTCTGGCATTTGTATCTCTTCGTTTTTAGGCAAGTATGGAATGTGATCTTTTGTTTCATTAAATTGATCTAATTCTTTTTCGCTAAGACCTTCTAGAAGTGGAGGAAGTGGAATTAAATCCATCGCTTTAGCATCAAACTTTGGCTCTTGAGTAGGAGGCTCTAAATCAGGATCTTGTTCTGTAACTTTCTTAAATGACTCAGCGAGTTCTGGAGTATTACCAGAAACAATCTCTGCCTTCTTTCTAAAATCATTTAATGCTTTCTCGTTATTATCAGCGCCAAGTTTTTTATCATAAATTTTTGCTAACTCCATAGGAGCATCAATTCCTGCTTCTTGTAGAGCAAAGAAAAGTGCTTCAGCAGGAACAAACTCATCACCTTTAGCAAAAGGAAGAGCGCCTACTCCTAAAGCATTCTCTCCATCCTCCCCTGGAGAAACTGCTTGTTCTAATGCAGCAAGTATGTCTCTCTCATCTTGCTTCTGAGCAAGTTCAATAGGGTCATCTGTAAAATCTGGACTATCTTCATCTACGCGACCTTGAATATCGTACTCTGAGTCTTGTTTAATCTTGTATGCACCTAGTGGGTAGTTAAACTCAAAGGCACCTTTAATTTCAACTGGAGCATCTGGTTGTTTAGGTAGATCTGCTTTCTTTTTATTATTACCAGGGAAATCTCCAGCATCATTTATAATTTTTAATCTTTGACCGAAGTTCTTCCATCTTTGTTCTTGTTGTTTAGATGGAGCATCTACCATCGCAGAGTTCATGTAGTCATCTAATGCATCAGCAAATTCTTCTGGCTGAAGTTTTTCATCTAAAAAGAAATTAGCAATTTCATCAGCAGACATTGCATCAATTTTGTTTAAATCTTCTTCTTTATATCCATAAGCAGGCGCAAAGTTTTTAATCTCTTCACGAGCCTTCTGAGCATACTCTGTAGCTCTAGCATCTTTATCTTTATCTACATAAGCCCAGTTCTGATAAACCTTGTTTTCTAAAAGACTGTTTTCATCTTTTACTGAAATCTCACCTTGCTCTACAACTCTTGCTACAAAGTTATCCTGCTTATATACGTTTTCTAAATCTGCTGGCTCTGTGGCTCTGCGTAACATAAGAGCATTGTTTTTCTCTTCAATATCCCAACCCTCGGGGACGGTGCGATCTAAAGCATCTACTCTGTCATCAGCATTCTTCTTTAACTCTGCTTTACGATTTGCAATGGCATTTTCTTTGTCTTTTTTCTCAGCCATAAGGCGCTCATAAGCATTAGGTCCTGGTCTATCTTCAGCAGGAATTAAGCCTTGTCTAAATGGAAGACTTGCTTGAGGATTTAATAGTTGGTCTTCGTTTCCTTCTAGTTTGTCTTGAACATCTGCCCAAGTTTTTACTACATCAATTTGCTCGGCTGACTTAGCATTTAATATTTGATAGTCTTTTGTGCCATCATCTTGTTTAGAAACGAAGACTACAAACTCTTTATTAGAATCTACATATCTTTCTACTTTATCGCCAAACTCTTTATAATCTTCGTCTTTTTCCCATCCGTTAGGGGCATCAAGAAATACTAAATCTTTTTCATTTATAACTTCATCAGTTACGCTTGGAATTATAGGTTCAGGAGAGTAGCCATCTGGAGTAGGTAGAACTGCTTTTATATATTCGCCCTTAGCAGGATTTATCTCAGCGATTCTTCCATTTGGAAACTCTACTTCTACATCTTTACTATTTTTAGCGTTTGCAACTACTCTTCCACTAAGACTAAATATATTTCCATCAAGACGGCGAATAAGGGCACGAATGCCTCCGCCTTCATAAGCAAATCTTCCCTTGCGATCACGACGTTGACGTCTAGCACGAGCACTACGGGACTCAAAAGAGTTTCCATCAGTTGCTGCAATTAAAGCCTCGCCAGGAATCATCCCTTGAGGAAGTGAAAGTAGTATTGAAGTGTAGTAAAGATGCTCTACAGATCCTGGTATAGATTCAAATGCTGAAGCAAGAACTGCTTTTGCTTTTTCGTCTGTAATTCTTGGGTCAGCAGCAAACCAACGAGAGCGTGCAACTCTTAATGCACTAGCAGTCATAGAGTGCTCGCGGGTTGAGCGCGGATGAGAGATTGGCAGTAAATCTGTGTTAGTTGCGTAGAAGAAATCACTCTTATTATGTTTAGCAAGTGATATGTACTTATTGAGTTCTTTAATTGCTAAGTGCTCACGAAGAGATAGTGGTAGCCCTTTACTCTCTTCTAGAGAACGCATAACTACAGAGAAGGCAGCTTTTTTAGTAATTTTTCTTGCAGTAGATGTAGAGAAGTTTGAGTTGTCTACGATTGATAAAACTTTATCTCTTAAATCTATTGCTTGTTTAATAGCATTAGCGCGACGACCTTCAGGAGTGATTGCATAACTAATTCTTCTTACTCTACTCATGCTTGATCCTCCTCTTCTAAAACTGGAAGCAAATCTGCATCTAAACTACCTTTTCCTAATGAGGCAAGTAGTGATGCTCTTAAGAACGGGTCTTCTCCGTTTTTAACTGCTCTTAACCAACTTGCTCTGATTGCAGGCTCTGCTTCATATCCATAACCTAGATACTCAGTCATAGCAAAAATTGCATCTTCTACAGTTTCATAATCTTCTTTGTTCTTTAGTAAAACATTTAACTCTTGCTCTATTACATATTCATCTAACTCATCTTTTACTTCAGTTAAATCTTTACTGCCTTCTACCTTAACAACCCCATCAGGTATTACAGCAAATCTGCATTTTCCTGTTGGCTCAACTGGGAGAGCAATGATTTTACAATCCGAACCGCCAGCATATAGAACGCAATTGGCGCAAGTAACACCAATAGAAGCAACTTCATTTTCCGCTGGTGGCGTATAGCCTGCCCAGATGCCTTCTTCGTCTTCATTAAATTTTCCATACTTCTGTGAGATTTCAATTAATGCGTTTGCTAAATCTTGTTCTTCAGGAACTAAACCTGCTGCAGTAATAGAGTTTGATTTTTTATTGCTACGGGGATGAGAAGATGGTAGCAAATCATTGTCTGACTTATAAGCAGCATTTGTTGGTCTACCAGATTTAAGTAGTTTAAGATAAGCATTTACTCGTGCCATTGCCCACTGATTACGGTTCATACCAGGACGATGTGAAACAGAGAATGCTCCAGCGCCACGACGATAAACTGCTTTTAACATACCTAAAGTTGCTCTTCTTCCTTTAGGACTTTTTTCATTATGCTTAGATGCTTTTTCTTTAAGAGAATTTTCTACTGCTTTAGAAAAAACAACTTTACGAGAACCTGATGCAGAGCCTTTAGCGTTTTTATCTGAACCTTTTACTTGATCTTTTTTAGGAGCAGGTTTTGATCCAGCGGCAGCAGAAATAGAGGTAGAGACAGGAACATATTCCTTACTACCTTCTTTTACCCAGTTAGAGGGTACCCACTGCTTTGCCATTTTTATTATTTACATTCCTTGGTATGTAGTTGCTTTTAGTTGCCAATCCCATTTTGCATGCATATCAATACGTCCTGCAATAAAATCTGCGATACCTTGTTCGTTTGCTTGATTTGCTATATCAAATGCCATTCTTAAACCATTAAGCATTACAGCATTAGCAATAAGAATATCTTTAGCAAGATCTATACACATATATCCAACTTCAGTATCTTCAATATTTGACATACGAGCAAACTCAACCAAACGGAATGGGGAAACTGCTCCAAGTTTTCTGATGTTCTCGGCGAAAGGATCTATAGATCCATCAATGTCTTCATATATCTCACCGAAGAACTCGTGGAACTCTGCAAAATCTTGTCCCATAACATTCCAATGCGCTCCTTGTACTTTATGAGAAAGCACTACAGCATCACTAAGACCCACTGCTAAAGCATTAACTAGTTCTGGTTTTTCTACGTTCATTGTGTAACTCCTTGTTGCTCAGTAGGGGGTTGTGTTGCTTGTTGTAGAACTTGTTCAACCTCTGGTGGCAGGGGAGCAACAGAATTTTCTTGTTGTGTGTCTCTAACTGCATTCATCATTTCTGGAGCAACAGTGTTCAACATTGCTTCTGTTAACTCTGGACCAATTGAGCCCTTCTCGGAAAGCATACGGATAGCAAGTTCATTCGGTGTTGGCGCATCCATAGATGAGAATCCATGAGCACGTCTCCATGAGTCGTAAGAAATAGCGCCACGATCAAATCCTGAGTCAGCATCGGCTGCTTTATCATTTCTAGTAGCAACTGCTGAAGGGTCATACCAAACAACAATTCGATCTACTTCTGATTCAGTGAATCCTTGTGCCTTAAGGTATGGGCGTAAGTAAACAACTGTTAAAGCATCAGCAATTAATAGCATTAATGGTTCGATGTGTGCCTTATATAGTGACTCATCGATTTGAAGTGCGTTTGAATACTTAACATTTGCTAGACCAGTAACAACATCCTTAGGAACATCTAGTCCTTGAAGGATTCGCTCTAATACTCTGTCGGCGCGAGAAGCAAGTGCTGGATCAAATGAACGCTCGAACTTAAATTGTTTAATCCTGTCGCCAAGTTCAGCAGGACCGCGAATAATAAGTGGAACTACTGCGCTAGCAGACTCCTCATCACGAATAGGAGTTGTCATAGCGTCAATTAATTGTTCTTCAAACTCATCCTCTGCTTCTTCTGCAGTAAATCCTGGGTTCGCTTCGCTATCTGTGTCATACGGATAATCTGGGTCGCCACCTGCTGCAACTGACAAGCCGTCTGGTAAATAAAGTGCACCAGCATTTAGGCGTGAACGTGCTGTAGCACGGAATGTTCTATTAAGAAGTAAAAGTTCTGCGCAAAGATCTAGTAAGCCACGAAGAGATGAATCTGCTTCATCTGAGTAACGAGGGTGTGAACGCCAGATACGACCTACGAATGCACTCTTAGAAAGTTTATTATTGGCTGTCATATTTCCACCAATACTTTGTTCCCTACGACCAACAACATTAAATCCACCACGAGTGTCAGTCATAATCTCATCTACAGATTTAATATCCCAAGACTCTGGAATCCCTGAACCAGCACGTTCTGGCATTTGAACTAAGTAACATTCACCAGCAACTGAAATGTTTAATGCAGCATCACGAAGAAGTCCTGCTTGTCCACCGTATGCGGAATCTAAACGAGCAAGTGCTCGCTCGGCGGCCGCTGCTAAACGTGGATCGATAACACTAGATAGCGCAACTGGTGCTGGTGCTTCTGCAGCGTTGTCAACAGCAGCAGCGTAAATACGAATACGAGAAACAACGGAGGCAACTAAGTTAAATGCATATTTGATTTCTCCGATAGCATCATAGTATTCCCATGCTTCAGATTGCCATGCACTAGAGCCAGCAGAGCGACGTTGTTTGAATTGTTCAAACTCGCCTTTATCATTAATTTTAATTTGTACTGCAGCAGCAGTTAAAGTTCTAGGTGTTGAATAGGAAACTGATTGAGCACTAGAAGAAATAAATATTCCAGCAGCACCTGTAAGTTTTGGCTTAATGTTTCTAACTATCTGAGTTGAACGGGTAGTAGATTTTTTTCTTTTTCTAACTTTTTTTGGAGCAATTTCAGACGCAACAATAGGGGTAGGCTCTATCGGCTCTTGATGTTTAAAAACACTCACCCTTGAAACTCCTCGTCTCTGTGGCGGAATAGAAGAACTATCACTTTTCTTCATACGCAGCCAGTAAACCAGCAATAGCAGAGATTGCTAAAACAACCTCTACTGGATGTACTACATTAGGGATAATGATACGTGATATTTCAAGTAGTGATGCGACCCAAACTGCGGTACACCACATACAGGTAAATAGATAACCAAACTTAGATCTCTCTGGCGGGAACTTTTTCCATATTGCATTTCTTAGTTTAGAGAATATCTCGTCCTTAACAATAAGCCTTGCTATTCTGTAGGTCGCAAGACCAGCCACTGATAACTCAAAGAAGTTGTCCATCTACTCTTCCCCTCCAACAGTAATGATTGACCCGTATGGGTTCCAAGACCTAAGCCTAGAGCCACATCCGCAGTTATCGTCTTTAGTAAATGCAATAAGTTTTCCAGACTCGGTAGTAACCCTATGGATTCTATCTATCTTGCTATGAGAAACATAAGTTTCATTGAAGACTACATTGGCTCCTGTAGGGGTATCTACAGCAATTAAGAGTTTATTATTCAGCAAGATTGCTCTACATCTATCTACATGCCTAGTGCCTGCAGGAGATGCGCCCTTAGGTAGAAGTTCATTTATATCCTCTAAAGATCCTGGTAAGGCTAAGGCGACCATCGCTGGAAATACATCAGCTACCACGTTCACACAACCTCCTTGTACTCGGAAGGTATGTGAAAATCTTCCCAACCTAGAAATGATTTAGCAATTGTTAAAGGAACTAGAAGAGGTTTTTCTCTAGAAGCACCTTTCGGGGTCAACCATACATCTATGTCCTCTGTTTTAACTGCTACAGGGAATGAAGCCCAGACTTTATTTTTCTTAAGAAGTGCTAATGGAAAAGCAATTGGGTTAGGAGACTCTTTAGAAGTAATTGTTTCTAGACGTCTAGCGTTTGGTCTAGAGCCTCGTTTCTCTGGGTTCAGCCATATAGCAACAACTAGATCTTTTTCTAAGTATGTTCCAGAAGAGTTTTTATATGTTTTAGCCATCGCTTATTCTTCTAGCCATGGCTCGATATGTAACCCCAGCAGCCTCAGCGATAGTAGCAGTTGAAACTCCTCGATTATGTAGACTCTTTGCAAGTTCAGTTAAAGCAAAATTTGCTAAGGCTGGTTCACTATTTGCTGCGCTCTTTGATCTATAGCGTCTAGAAAGGCTAGAAAGGTTCTTTAAACGCTCTCTAATCTCAGGAGGTAGCCCAAGAGATATAGAACGCAATCTAGGCGTATCGGCAAGAGGGGAAAGAACCGTTAAAGACTTGGATGGAGTTTCTGGAATAGGTTTTATTTGTTCCTGCTGAGTAGCATTTTTAACCCAGAAATGAATAGTTGATTTTGGTTTAGGGGGAGTGAAGGACTCAGCGATAGTCCCAAGTGACCAGCCTGCTTCCCAGAGAGAGCGAAGGCGGGCAGTAAATGCATCCTGAGAAAGAGAGAGTAAAAACTTAATCTCTTCCTTAGGTAGTTTTGGTTTGTTTTTCACTCTTCTATTTTACATTGTTTTTAAATGTCGTACAGGAAGAGGGCATTGCTTATTGGACGAAAAGACAAAAATATGAAGGTTTCCATTATTTGCTTTTGGCCTGTGAGAAGGCTCTGCATGCATTTCGACATTTTCTAAATCGTTTCCGGAAAGTTTTTTAATAGCATTAGACTTTTTGACTTTTCTAGGTTTTAAGGCAAGAAATACTTTTATTTTTATATCTATGTTTAATACTGTTCTATGGGTGTAGGCTTGTAGTCAAGGTTGAGTCGAGGTGGCTCAAGTTTGGTCAGCCTAGATATATCAAGGCTTAGATGTTTCACAACTAAAAAAATTGTTCTAATGTTGAATGCACCAAAGCCAATGTTTATGGTTTGACTATTCTTGCCTTTATGTCTAACTATTAACCTAGAGTTTAGATATTCCAACTAGGCAAAGGCGACTCTTGTAGATTATTTAATGCTAAATAGAAAGCCCCCTTTCGGGGGCTCTTTAATCTTAGTAGGCTATTGCTACCTTTGTGTTAGAAAACAACTTCTTTAATGTGGCTTCGTTAATACCTTCACTGCCACAGAACTCTAGCAATGCCTTTTGGGTATTCTCTTTATACCAACCTCGTTTATCCATATCGGCATCGGTATATCCTTTTGATATCAATTGCTCTTGAACTAAAGCAACTGACCTAGAGTTTCTTTCTTTGTTGCTAAGAACTAACTTAGACAACACAACAACTTCGCCATCTTGATAACTGGCTGCTGCTGTAGATTTTTTACTTTTTGCTACTTCAGCCGCAGGTGTTTCAACTTCAGCCGCAGGCTCTGGAGTAGCAACAACTTCAACAACTGGCTCTGGCTCTGGCTCTGGCTCTGGAACTACAACTGGCTCTGGCTCTGCTGGAGTATAAACAACTTCAACAACCGCAGGGGCTTCAGCCTCGGTAGGTGCTTCCCAACTGACTGGGGCTTCTTGGTTTAATTCATCACTCATTAAAATACTCCTTCTGGGAACTTGGTAATCCATAGATTAAAATTGCTTTGCTCGGTATTACCATTATAAGGGAACTTACCTACCCCCCATGATGACCAATCGCTTCCTTCGTTGCTCATGTAGTAAGCAATCTGGGCATTAACAACTGGGTCGAACAAGTCCTTATTGGAGTCAAGGTCGAACTTGTCACGCCGTGCTACGCCTAATCCACCAATCATGTTGATTTGGAATATGCCGTATGAGTTATCTCCTGTTTTAACATTGCCATTAAAGGCTAAGGGGCGTCCATTTGATTCTTTCTTCACAACTGCCCACGCTACTTTGAGTGCCTTACCTTCAAACCCAATGGTGCTTAGCATTCTAACTAACTCTTCATCGGTGAAAGCGGTCTTCTGTTCAGAGAACTTCTTCAACTCTAGGTTCTTAATTTTTACTTTATGCTCTTCTATTTCTTTGTCAATCTGGATCTTTATTGCATCTTTTGTTTGCGTTGCTTGTTGTGCAACAGATGATTGAACATAACTAGAGAAGATAGAAACAAACATCACCGCAATTAATATGCTTGCTATTTGTTCGACAACTCTATTACTTGGTTTGTGCATTGATTTTCCTTTGTTAGGGGACAGAGACAAGGTTGCTTAACTAGCCAACCCGTGCCACCCGCTTTGGGGAGACAGGTATTACAACTACCTTTCTAATGCGTCCGTAAGTCGTTCGTCTTTATGGGTATTAGATTACCATAAATAGTGCAGGAAAGTGAGGTTCAGGGTCAGCAACTCTCGCAAATGAGCCCATTTCGGTAGTCAATCTCCGCTACAGCCATAGATTTGCCACATTTCCAGCAAGAAATGTAAATGATTTGCTTTTTGATGGTTTTCATCTAAATACCCCCCTTTAGGTCAAATACTATCACCTTCCTGACAAATAGTCAAAGACACGCCGATACAGCAAAAAACCCCCTAGTAGCAACCAGTTCTAGGGGGCTCTTGCTAAAACTATCTTTTTGGCTTACTTCTCTCGGCTAGCCAAAGTCGCTGAAGCAATTGATAAAAGACCAAATGCCACTACATAAGTCATATCACTCTGCCATGCTGACAGTAGGGTCGCAAGTCCTAAGACTATTGTTCCTACGGCAGTCCATACTATGTTTAAGTTATTCATTTCTTGCCCTTCGTTTTGTTAGGTTTAGTCCTACCTCTCAAGCGAGAAGAAGGGTCTCTTAGTTGCACTCCACCATTACGGATAGCCTTTCTAGCAGTTCTGTAACAAACTCCTAGTTCAGCCGCAACACTATCGATAGCCAAACCAGAACTATACAGTTCTGCAGCCTGACTTTCTAGTTTTTTACTTTTTGCCATTAAAACCAGATCCCTGTTTTCTCTTAATTGCTCTGTAAATTAAAACTCCAAACAACACCACAAGCGCGGCGGGAGTATAAACTGAGATATCAAAGAAGTTGCTAGACAAATCAATCCACTCAAACTGACATCTGAAAGTGTCGCACTCTGTAAGTTGTTCCATTTTTACTTTTTACCCTTCTGTAGTTTCTCTCTTAGTTCTTGGTTCTCTCTATATAGAGCACCATATTTTACGATAGATAGCACCATTACGAAGCATGAACATGCAAGCGCAATAATAATAGCGACCATTGTTCCCGTGTCAAGTATCATTCGCGTCCTTTCCGTTATGGGTAAAGCAGGTCTAAGCAGAATTGGTTCATCTGCTCTGTCGGCACTTTACACATATCAGGTGTTGTTGCGTTGTTAGCCCAAACAATAAGACCAACTACCACAAGTGCTACTACCACTCTGCGTCTAATATACTTTGCCTTCGTTTTCATATAGACCCCCTTAGTCCTATTGACAATTTGCCAATAAGATAATTATACAGACTTTCCTGACAAAATCAACCTTCCTGACTTTCGGCGTGTTGCCCCTTTTGCTCGTAGATACGCATAACTGCCCAACCATCTACTTCCATCTTGGTCGCTCTTTCTTCAGCAATCTCTAGCGAAGATGCCCGTATGACCTTAGTCTTGTTCTTCTCAAAGATAATCTCGTATCTAGGCATTAGTTTCTCCAAGCCTCAACGCTTGCCTCTTTAAGCCACTTCTCAAAGCGACCATTAAATAGGGCGTGCTTGCTTCTCTTGGTTCTAATCAAGTTAATGGCTTCATCTGCCGTATAACCTTCACGAATAAGAACTAGAGCCATGATTAAGCCTGAGCGGTTCATACCTGCTTGGCAACGAATTAAGACACGCTGACCGCGTTTCCAATCCTCATGTGCCATGCGAACAATCGGCTTTAACTCATTAGGGTCAAAGTCCTGCATATCGCTATCGTAAAATCCAAACCTTAGTTCTTTCACAAACCAATCAACAGGGTTCGCTGAAGCGTAAGCGGTAATCACTAGGTCAAAATCTTTCTTAGTAATCATTGGCTTTGCTAGTTGGTCAAAGACATCATCATCATCAGTTCCACCCTGCCATAAGCCGGGAAGAACCTCTGACCATAACTCCTTTGGATACTCAACTACATAAGAGCGTGGTGCTATTTTTGTTTCTAATAGTTCTATTGCTTCATCTTCTAAGGAAAACATTTAGTTCCCCCCTTTCTTTTTGTATTTTAGTAAATAATTAGATTTTTGTCAAATTACTTTTTTTGTCTAATCTTTTTTGTATTGCCTTGTTTATCATATTATTTAAGAAATCCGCAGTCGCTTGATACTCCTTAGCACTATGACGACTTTTGCGCCTCATGTGCTTCATACGACCATAAGTTCCTAGTATCGCACTATCAGGTAAGCCTCTCATTGAGTCCCCCTTTCTCCTACCTTGTTTCGTAAGAATAGCACCTTCCTGACCTTTTGTCAAGAAGGCAACAATTTCCATAGTTCATCTCCAGAAAAAGCGCTGACTTCCTACGCTGAAATTGAGCATGATCCAAAATCTATAAACAACTTAGGCAGCGCCAGACAGTCAGGCTGCTACATTTTTTTACTTTTTGCTACTACCCCTGGGTGGAGAAGATCGTGATCTAAAAACAACTTTGGGTTCTGCATACTCCCTTGATGTAAAAAATGTACAGTCTTTTCCAATAAAAAACTCCCTACCGCAAGGTAAGGAGTTAGTTTGATTTTATATTAGGCAGATTCGCAGTCGTGTCCGTAGGCATAATCCTCACGGCTCATAATTTGTAAGCACTCACGGCACTTTATAGTTAGTAAGTCTGACATTACGCTACCTCGTTTTCTTCATCTTCACCCTGACCTATTAAACTTTCGAAGCCAGCGTTTGGATCTATGTGATTAGTTTTAACCGCTTGAATAAATCTAAGCCCGCAAGAGTCGGAATACCAGTCTTTTAAGGTTGTTAGCATTTCTTCAGGTGTTGATTCTTTATTTGTAATTAGTGGGTCATACTCATAGCCACGCATTGTTTCTACCTGCTCGTCGTCCATTAGCAAGTAAATCTTGTGGCAAGTATCCCAAGCGATAGCCTTAGCATCGCCAACTCTTTCTTTAACTAGGTCGAAGTTCGCCATTTTGTTTCCCCCTCTTTCAATACAAATACTATCATGTTGATAAGTTGTTGGCAAGTATTATGATCTGGTGTTTCTTCCTAGCAAAAAGTAAAAAAATACATCTTCAGGTGTCAGTTGAGTCAGATCAAAACAACTTTTTAAGATCCGAAGTGCTGCACCGCGATATTGATCGGCAACCCTGTGCTTGGATCTAACTTGGCAGCGATAGTTATTGCTTGTCTAATAACATTCTTGGCTGTGCCTAAGGTTTTCTTTTTGCTATCTAGGCTTGCCAGCATTGCTCCCATTGCATATCCACCACCAGAACCTATGGCATATACGCCTGTTTCATCGTGTGCCCATGAGAAGTCATCACCAATTTCGTAGATAGTTCCATTAACCGCAACCATTACTTGAGAGTCATGCTCTCCATCTTTGCTGTAAGAGTTCTCCTCGAAGCAATGTTTCATATCTTGGATAAAGACTGAGGAGATAAACTTGTCTAACTTTGCCCCGTAAAGGTTTGGATTTACGGCAGGTGGTTTAAAGACATGTGTAAGTATGTTGATGGCACGCATATCTCCAGCCGCACCAATTAAGTATGGACCGTTTCTATTTACTTTTCCATTATCTTTAGGCAGCGTGTAGATCTTGCTATTGTCTTCAGTCAGCCTTGAGTCATACCCTATGGCAGCCCAGTTCTCTCCCTGTATCGCTGCAATAGTTGTCATAATTTTTCCCCAATTGTTTTTTACTTTTTGCTTAGTCTAAAAATCCGTCCCACAAATCTTCTCTAAGTTTTTCATACTTATCTCCGTGATATCCATTGTTTCTTGCTGAGATATCCTCATCTCTAAGTAGAGAGTCTAGCGAAAAAACAGCAGTAAAGTCCCTCTCGTCAAACATGATAACAATTTTTGTATCTCCATCAGCGGGATCATCAACAAGGGCGGCAATAAAGGGAACGGCAGATCCGTTGGAGTGGTAATACTTATCTACGATTTCCATGGTTAAAAAATACCTTACTCTCGGAAGGGTGATTTTGTTGGATTAAACACCAAACCCCCCAGATCGGTGGGGGGTCGGCGGAGCAAGAAGGGGTGTTTTCTGCTCTCAACTCGGAGCGGAAAAAGGGGATTAACCGCTACCCGAGGTGAGAATTAGTTTAGCCTGATTTTTTACTTTTTATTTGCTCAAATGCTCTTAAATCTTATCAACTATGGATATAGGGACTACGGCATTGGCAGAGTAAATCTCTCCCTTTGAGTTTGTTCTAGCGAACCTACCTTTAGGTTTATCAAAAGTAATAGTGATTTTACTTCTCCTAATAGCAACCACAGTTCCCTCGTCTCCTATCAAAGACTTAGTTCCGCAACTACTATTTAGAACAATCCTATCTCCAACTACGAAATCCTTTATGTCCGCATCTACCCGCACAACGCTTAGTCGCTCCTCTATAAGTTTTTTAAGGGGAACTAATTGTTTATCCAGTTCTCCTCTAGAAACGGCATTACAGGTTTCATCAAACAAGTCTATGGAAGTCTTAATCATCTTCTATCTTTGTCCCCTCTTCCAACATCTCTTTTAAGATTTCCAGTTTTATTATGTGATATCTGCTTCTCTCTTTATTGAAGTTGTCGATAATCAAAAAGTCTGTGTGATACTTAATCCTGTCAAGTATCTTTTCTTGCATAGAAAGATTTCCAAACTTGTCGTGTGCGTCTTTAGGAGGTCTTGTTAATTGTGCCTTTATTTGCGACCTTATTGATATAGTTTCTTTTGTGCCACTCATACTTCCATCCCATCTTCATCTACAACTCCAACACTATTAGCAACTGACGCTACATCAAAGTCATAGATTTCACTCATCAATATAGAAGCAAGCCTAACAGCAAAGTCATTGTCGGCTTCGCCTTCGTTTCTTATTGTTTCATCTAAGACTACAGTAGTCATTAGCGTAAAAAAATCACCAACGAACATTACTGTTCTACTTGGAAGTATGTTATCCATCTATTCCCTTTTCATAGTCAATCAAAGCCTTGAGTTGTTTCTCAGTTATCACACTAGTTAATCTACCAACTAGATACTCAACAGCGTTCTTTCCGTAGTTATCTCTTACCAACTTAGCAAGAGTATCTACTGTGTATTCCAACTCTACTTCTTTAATTGCCATGATTACTCCTGCTCTCTTAAATGTTCAGCAATTGTTTCAGGGTCAGCCCCAGCGGAGATAAGCACCCTGCGCCAAAGATTAGCAACCCCAACTTTAGTATCCATTAGAAAGAATAATTTATCCATAGAAGTATCCTTCTTATTTTTCCAGCCATCTATATCAGAGCCAAGCATTTCTAATAGCAATGCCAAGCCCATATTTACGAAGCCAACTTCTTCTTCGTCTAACTTTAGTTCTAACACCTCAGAGTTCATTTGTTTCCCCTTTCTCTGATATCCGTATTATTACATACTTTAGTTAATAAGTCAAACTACCTAATACTGATATATTCCATTGACCCATCATTTTTTTAGGTAACTCAATTTCGTCCTTGTCTAATTCCCAATAGCCCCAACTAATCGGTTCTGCTTGAGAATCAGATGTTAAATACAACTCATAATTTAAATTATCGCCCAACCATAAACAAGCATTATCTATCCATTCAGAGGCTTCATCTTCGTATCTTGCGGGAAGATTTTTATCAAATTGTCTAGCGGTCAAATCAATTATCACTCCACTTAATCCATAACTATATAAAAATCTTTCATCACCCTCTTGACCTATATCGGTGTAAATAGCCCAATGCTCTCTTTTTCCATACTCTGCACCAGTAACTCTAATTAAACCCTGATTATGTTTTTTTGCATAAAGTTTTGATTGCCACAAGCATTGACCAAACGCTTTAACTGGGTCGGCTATCCCACTTGGCATCAATCTTGGTGTCTTATCTATTTTCATAAAGCAAATACTAACAGACATGTCCTACTTTGGCAAGTTGTTCTTAGTCGTGTCGCACTAGGCATCTTGGTAAATTTTTACTTTTTGCTACCACCGCATAAAGAAAAACCCCGCACTTGGCGGGGCTTCTCCTTTTGTTTTAGATTTCGTCTTTTGCGTATTTCTTTGTTTCAGCAATAACTTTGCTATGGATAGCACTTCTCATCTCGGAGAAAGCACTTCCTTCCCAAGCATGTTCATAAACACGAACTAGAAGTGTTGTTAGTGGGTGTTTATCATTTATCTCTAACGCTTTACTTAGGTTAGAGAAAGCAATTTCGCTTTCTCCGTTCTCATATAAAAACGCTGAGTAAATTGAGTAAAGGTCAAGCAGTTCTGACTTATCAACTTCCTCTATCATTTTTTTACATAGAGATATCATAAAAGGTAATCCAAAGTCTTTCGGCATACCCATAAAATAATCACGAAGAAGTAGGTTTTTACTTATTGCTCTATTAGATATCTCTAACGCTTCTTTATCTAACTCTTTTGTTTCCATAAAGTTAGTAGCAAGAAAGTTAAAAGATTTTACTGCTTCACCTATTGTTATTGTCTTTGTAGTCATTTTTCCCCTTGTTATTGGGAAACCCCCGCAATTAAGCGGGGGCTTCTTTTTAATTATTACCGAGTTGTTTTTAGAATTGTGTTGGTGCTTTGTGAAGTGAAAGCCTCAACAAGTGGTAGAAGTTCAGGATTTTCCTGTAAAAACTTTTCTTTATCAAAGTTCGTGCGAGTTTGTGTTCCTACTTTGATAACGGAAACTCCGTCAATAGTGCCTTCATCTGCGACACCTATCCATTTATCTCCTACCTTCTTGTATCCAAGAAGTGAGTAGATTTCGGCTTGTAGTTCCTTGTATTGGGCTTCTAAGGTTGCCTTATCTGCCTTGTTTGCCTCAAACTTCGCTAGAAGTTCTTTAGCATTAGTTTCGTCAAGAGCGATTACTTTTGTATCGTTCTTGATAGTTGTAGTTGTAGAGCGAATTGCTACTACTGTATCTACAACACCTTTGACTTTATTAGTCATTGTGTCTTTCCTTTCGTTTTTGTAAGAGAGAGTTTCTCACTTACATAACGCACAATACGCCCTTGTTCTAGGAAAGTCAAGTCTAAAAGTCAGGAAAGTCTAAAATATTTTTATCGCCCCCACAGCGGTAGCCAAGTGATTTTTTTACTTTTTGCTGTGCCAGATCTGCCAGGGCCGCAGACTTCCAAACAACTTTTACAAAAAAAAAGAAGATCCAGCGTTAGCCAGATCTTCTTTTGTGGGAAGTTTATTATTTATACATGCTACTCATTAGGTAGGCGGTAGGTATAACTTTTTTGTTATATTCCAACCAGTGAGCGACTTGCTTATCAGTAAGACCTAAAGTCTCACCCTCAGCATCAACGCTTCCAGTAATAATTACATTACCTAGAATTGGATTACTCGCATTGAAGGCATCTGAGTAGATAGCCGAAGCAATCATATTTAAATCCAGACCTTCAGCGATGCCATTTTCATTGCACCATAAGTCCGCATCTTCTAAACTAACGCACTCAATCATGCCACCTACGGCATCACTAAGTAGTTGATAAGACTTGCGAAACTCAAACTCAACAACGGACTTGTGCCCCTCAGTTGAGATGATTACTGCTTTTTGCTTTTCCATTTTTCCCCTTTTCCTTGCTGTTGATCTAATAATACCAGTTTAAAATAAAAAGTCAAGCAACATCAACCAGCTGATTTTTTACTTTTTGCTTTTACGCTGAAACCAATACTCGTGGGTAGTGTGGCTTTTCTACTCCTTTGTCCCAGAAGCAAACCGCACCGCCCATACTGTCTATCCATAAATCAAAATCAGTTGTAATTTCCCAACCGCAACTTTGGCAAGTTATCATTACTTGTTCTCCAATCCGGCCGTCATACTCTCCCAGCACTTTGGGTGAGTTCCAGAAATAATTTGTTCTCTTAAAGATTTATCTAGTTCAGGAAACGCCTCTTGTATTGCCGCACCTCTTTTGTGTGCCATATATCCTTCAGAAGAAACTTCTACGAACCCACCAGCACTACACATCAAACATGTTGGCGTCCGCATTAAAACTGTCGTATTACTTATCATCATTACCCCTTATCTTAAAAGTGAAAATCTACTGGAACAAGATACTGTTTTTCAGGACTTTTGTCAAGCCTACCTTTAAAGTATTCTAAGTTAGCCGTATGCTCTTGTAAGTCATATACGCCAGTATCAGAACACCAATCATTGTTTAGTATCTTGGCAATCTTTTGTAATCTATACATATTCATACCGCTATCATCAAACTTTTGTTCGTAAGGATTATATTCAGAGATAGACCTCTCTACATCAAATCCATTTCCTTTTTTCATTTCGTCCCAAAGGTTTTTAGTTTCAGTTATTCGATAAGAAACAAACTCTTTAATAATGTCATCTGCTAAAACTTTGTTCTCGGTATAGCAAAGAACATCTCGGCTCTCTTCCCAGCCTAGAAACAATCCAGACCAGCGTCCAGCCAAACCCTCACCTAAACCTCCGTGCCAATCAGACCAAGAAGGGTATGGAGTTTCCGCATGGGTAATCGTGCCTCTTACATAACTCAGAGCCTGCTCTGCGCTATCTGCTTCTACTAACATAATCTGACATGTATGCATTTTTTACTTTTTCCCCTTTCGCTTTAAACATATTATTTCATAATAATCTTTATTTGTCAAGCATATCAAGAAGTGTTTCAGCCCAGAAATACTCTTGGTAGACATAATCTTTTGCCATATCAATAGCCTCATTTAACATATGGCTTACCGCATCAAGGTGTTCTCCGTAGCAGTAAAGGTCAAACCAAGAGTTCATATCCATAACTAGGCTCTCGTCCTCAGTTGCCTTGTGAAACTTAGCGTCTGTATCAAAGCCACCTAATATTAAATCTGCACCACCCGTGTAATACTGATCTTTGTTTCGGTTATATATTTTTGTATCTCCGTCACAATAAATATCAACGGCAAAGCCTTCATATAGAACTGTGGCTATATGACCTTCACCAGCATAGAAGCAAGCATCATGCCTTTCTATGCCGCGTGCAATCGAAGGCAACATGTGAGATGCGTATTTAATAACAAACTTGCTTTCATCTCTCTCCATATTTTTTACTTTTTGCTTTCACCGCTGCTGCAAATAGTATGTAGAGTGAAACCCCAAAGGGGTGGAAGGAGTTCCACTCGTTCTTTTTGATTAAGCACTTTCGCGCTCACCAATTCTTGTCATAACTGATTGCGCTGACCTACCAATAATTTCAGCAGTTTCGGCAGGTTGATTTATACCTAAAACAATCTCGGCATAATCTCCACCAATATCTTTCGCGCCTTTGCCATCATCAAACGGCAACCATAAAACCGCAACACCTGACGCTTTACATTTCTCCATAATTTCTTTTGCTCTTTTATTTTCCTCAGGAACATATTCTCCATCAGAAACAATTACTAGAAGTCGTGCGCCAGTTCCGTGAAGTAAGTTTAGTGAGCCGTCTAATGCTTGGAAGGCTTTCTGAAACTTTTCAGTTCCGTCCGAAGCAGAATAAACATTTACTTTATCTAATCTTTGTCCAACAGATAAAGTTGGGAATACATCATTTCCATAATAAACCATAGCGCAGTTGCCCTGAATACGATTTACTGCTTCACTCATTACCCAAGCAGTTGTAGCCATAGGGTTCATAGCACTTCCCATAGAACCTGAAATATCAACCATTACACCAACATTAAGAGTTGGTTCGTCTGTGTGCTTGCGAACTGTTCTACGGAAAGGTTTTGCTTGTGCCATTTGTCCTCTAGCACGATACGCAGTATTTTGGACAATAGCGCGAGCGCGAAGTCTTCCGGGTGGCACAATACTAGAAACCTGTATCTCATCTCTTTCGCGATATTTGGCTTTCTCTAATGCTTCACCAATAATTAAAGAAGCACGCAGTTCCTCAAAGGTAGGTTCTCTGCTCTCAATTAAAGTGCTATTAGTATTTGATTTACCCGGACCTGAACTCTTATCAAATACTTTCTGAGCCACTACTTCATTTTCTCTCTGCTCATCAGCGTCAGAAGCCTTAGCCTTAACTTCCTCTTTCCAATCCTCAGATTGTTCTTGTCCAGCAAGTTCATCAAAGTTATTTAGTTCTACTGAACCACTTGCTTCTCCAAGTGCGCCCATGATTGCTTTAAGAAGTTCCTTAGGCATTTTCATACCTTCACTAGCGTTTTCATCTCCACGCTCTTTAGCAGTATCGCGAACAATCTTTGCCCACTCTTTTGCTAGTGGATAAAGTTCTGTCGCGTCTCTGTGATTATCATGGAGTTGCGCTTTACGAACTACTTCTCTTAATTTAGAAACAACATCAAGACCAAGTTGCTTCTCAATAATTGTAGTTACATCTTTTACTTCATGCTCATCTAAAATACCAGCGTCAATACGAGCATGAACAAGTCCAACAAGATTAGTTAAAGATTGTGTTTGTGTTTCATTTTCCATATCTTTTGTATCGCCAATAACAATTTCCATAGCGCAAGCGCGAAGGAAGGCGCGAGCCTTTGGATTAGCAATAACACCCTGATACTCAATACGACTTTCCTCTAATAAAATTAAGGCTTTGTATTCATCATTTTTTAATTCCCCATACGCTTTAGGCATAGACCAACCTGAGAAGCGAGCATGAAAGGCTTCATGAATAATTGCGCCAGTTGCTTTAGGAAACTCATACTGAGTAGAGCGATTAGAAATATCGCCAATCTCTAGTGGCGTAATTCCTTTTCCGAAAGCGACATCAACATTTACTTCTACCTCTGCTGTCATTGGGTTGTAGCACGCAGGCGCAGGACCACCAGCACCCGGACCTACATAAGCAACCAAGTCCTCACGAAGCGACCACTTGTTTGCTAACTGCCCAATATCTCTACCAACTCCTAACCACTCTTTAGGTGTGGCTTCGGCGCGAGTTTCACTCATTTTAATATGAGCCATTTTTACTACCCCCTTTGTTAATCTAATTATTGCATACTAGGTATTTATTGTCAAGTTAATAAGGGGGGCGCATTTCACCTAGAGAAATACGCCCCACCCCCCAGCCAATCTAATTTAATAAATTAGATTTTGGCAGGCTTTGCTTCTACCCCATAGGCTCGGGTTAGAACATCTGCTACTACTGCCCTATCATCATTTGGGGCAGACGCAATCATGTTCGCAATAGCGAACTCAGTTCCGAAAGTTGTTGCTATGTCGCGAAATGCTAGAAGTTCTCTCATTTGTGGCGACCAACTTATTCTTTCTTTATTCAGAACTTTGCGATATAAGTTTTGTGCGCAAGTTACCATTTGTGTTGGCACTCCTAAACTACGAGCCAAGTTCCAATCAGTTGTCATTTCTGCTTGGACAACAAAGCGAGATAGTAATGCTTCGCTAAGTCTTACACCCGGAG
>Ga0209296_1000063_pt1 | contig 94205 bp, 70 predicted proteins | sample S_130206_EF_Meta_FD_187319 | JGI IMG/M metagenome (GOLD analysis project Ga0209296, IMG submission 187319) | Freshwater microbial communities from Lake Simoncouche, Canada to study carbon cycling - S_130206_EF_MetaG (SPAdes) (version 2) | ecosystem: Environmental > Aquatic > Freshwater > Lake ...
CGAAATTGCCTCTCTTGAAGATCCCATTGGCAGGGTTCTAAAGGGTGGGTTTCGCCCTAATGGATTGCAAGTACTTAAAGTCGGGGTTCCTTTAGGCGTGTTGTTTTTTATTTATGAGTCGAGGCCTAATGTTACCTCCGATGCTGCTGCGCTGAGTTTTAAAAGTGGAAATGCGATTATCCTTCGCGGAGGCAAAGAAGCTTTAAACACCAATAAGATTCTGGTTGAAATCCTTCAGGCTGAACTTGTTAACTCTGGCCTTCCAGTCGATGCCATTCAACTTGTTCAAATTCCTGATCGTGAAGTTGTGGGCGAGTTGCTGTTGAAATCTGATCTAATTGATCTTGTTATTCCACGAGGTGGGAAAGAACTTATTAAGCGGGTATCTCTTGAAGCAACTATGCCCGTTATGAAACACTTTGACGGGAACTGTCATGTTTATGTTGAAACTAGTGCAGATTTGGAGATGGCTACAAAAATCCTAGTGAATTCGAAGTGCCAAAGGCCAGGGGTTTGTAATGCCGCTGAAAGCCTGCTTATCGACCAAAAAATAGCCCACCTCGCTTTGCCTGTTCTGCATAAGGCACTAATCGCTGGTGGCGTGGAGGTTCGCGGGTGTCCACTAAGTTGTTCAATCGTGTCAGATTTGAAAATAGCTTCAGAACAAGATTTTTCAGAAGAGTTCCTCGATCTAATTATTTCTGTTAAAATTGTTACGGATATTGATGATGCAATCAGGCATATTAATAAGTATGGTTCCAAGCACACGGATGTTATTGTTACTTCAAGTTTGGCTGCTTCTCAGCAATTTGTAAGGGAAATTGATTCTGCAGCCGTTATTGTTAACGCTAGTTCAAGGTTTAATGATGGTGGCCAAATAGGCTTGGGGGCAGAAATCGGCATTAGCACTGATAAGTACCATGCGCGAGGTCCTTGCGGATTAAATGAACTAACTTCATATAAATATGTTATCATGGGAAATGGCAATATTAGGCAGGATTGATTTTACAACCTTAACATCAAACTTTAGGCAGGAGGACATCATGGATCCAATGTTAATCATGATATGCCTGTTTATGGTTGTTACGGTGATGTTTTTTGTGGTGTTAAGTTTTCGCCGTGATGGGGAAAATCAAAAAATCACTGGCCTTTCGCCTGTTTCCAGGCAACATCTTGAGATCTATCAGGGAGAAGAGCTTCCTGTTTGGCTCATGGAAAAAACCAAGAATAAGATTAATAATTATCTTGAAAACGGCATGGTCATGCGAGTCGAGGGCATGCTTAGGCCGGGCTTAGATTATGTTGTTGTGGTACGGTCGCTTTTGGAATTAGGTACGAATCAAGCGTTTGAAATTCTGCAAAAAGCATTCGGCAAAACCCACGCGAAAGATCCACTCGAAGATTTATGGTATGCAATTGATATAACCAACGCCCTAAGGCAGGTAAATCGGGACAAGATACTTCCTGAGATTGTCGGTTACCTTTGCCAGCGCAGAGAATTGGCAATTGCACCTTTATTTGCCGCAGAGATTGTAAGTTTTGATTCTTTCCCTGAATTGCTTAAATCTCCAATACCTGAAGAACGAAATCTTGCCGTAGTGGTGTTATCCCTGGCGATGGATGGACTGCAATCTGGGATTTCCCTTGAGGTTTTTGCAGAGGCAAAAATAGGCAGCATTTATGAACTGGTTTGGGAAAATCGCATTCAATATAACTGTGCAGCACTTGTTGTGCTTTTTCAAAATGGGATCAGGTTTTTAAGGCGATATCACGGGATGAATGAGGTTCTAGAGCGGGAATTACAAAACCCTGAAGATTTTCGCTGGCAAATCATGCGCTTAGATTCACTTGAATCTTCGTTGAAATCTTATCTTTCCAATGCTCAAACGTCCTTAGTGCATCATCTCGAAAAATCTTCTTGGGCGGAACACCGTGATGTCTTACGGGCACTCTATTCATTAAAGTGCGCTCCGCCTGTTTCAGCTTGGGAATGGCTTGCGGATCCTGGTTACCCCTACAAATCTTTTGTCTGGGAGCTGTTTGCGTTTGAAAAAACAAACAAAGGGCAAGCTCTTGTAACCATCTATAAGTCTGCATTCCGTTTCAAAAACTTCAGTTGGCTTTATAGTAATCCCAAAGCCAAGAAATTGGAAGCAATCGCTCTTGCCAAATGCCTCCGCCATCACCCCGGTATTGAAGCTGAAAATTGCCTGTTAGAGCTTGCTAATAGTGGCGATTCCATGGTTGTTCAAGAAGCCTTGACTAGTTTGGGCTGGTGGGAGCCGGTGAACCGACTTGAGGTGCTTAAAATTCTTCATAAAATGCGTAAAGATGCAAAATTGGAAATCAGTTCCGCTGCAACCGCTGCCCTTGCTAGGTTGGGCGAACGAAAATCTCTACAATCGCTTGCCAGAAATCTCCTTAGTGATGATCCACTTACCGTACACCAGACCATTCACACCATATCCACCCAAGGGATATCCCTGCTTTGGCCGGAATTAGACCAATTAGCGGATTCCGCAAATGCTGATGTTGCAATACATGCAAGAGAAGCCTTGGCGCATTTGAGCGAAGATTTGTAAGCGCTGGCTCAAAGTGTATTGCCAAATCAAATTGTTAAAGCATTAAAATCGTTATATTTAGTGTACCTGTTATTAATTAGCCAAAATAATTGCAAAAATACTCGAATCTGCTCAAGTGCGTGCTCTTGAGTCTGATTCCTGTTGTAGATTTATTTGTAAACTTTAAATGCATGGTAGTTCGATAGCGAGGTTACTATGAAAGTCCACATGAGAATGATTTTGCCTGCGTTTGCTGCTGCTACGATTGCTTTATTTGTTTTAGGTTGCAAAGGAACTGGGGTCGCTACTAACGTACCAAAGGATCCGGGGATGTCGGATCCCTTGTTGGTTTCACAAAAATCAGGTAACTCGCCTTTTTCAAATCCTACTTCAAATGATAATAAGTAGAATGCTTTCCTATTTACTGATGGGCGTGATTAACAAAAAGCTCGAATCATGTCCGGTAATTAGGAATTTCTCGTCAGGGGAAAAGGCGACGCAGTAAGCGCCGAACAGTTTAAGCTTTTTATTAAAACTCGCCTTTCCATCTGCCAAATTCCATACCGCCACATTCCCACCGTATCCGCTTGTTGCCAAGCTTTTAATGTCTTTGGAAAGTGCTAAACCGTAAAGGTCATCTGGAGTGGGTCCCATTTTCTTGGTCTCGGTTCCAGCTTGTGCATTCCATATCCTAACGAAGCGATCTTGCCCGATTGAAACGAGCGAGTTGTTATCAGTAAACGCAATGCCTGTAATCGCAGCGGTCGGCCCTTTCAGAGATTTGGTTTCTTTTTGTGATGCTATATCCCAAATTTTTATGGTCATGTCTGCACTTGCCGAGGCCAAAGTTTTTCCATCAGGGGAAAAGGCGACGCTGTAAACCGAATTGGCGTGTGAGCCTAAAGTCTTTAATTCTTTGCCATCTGCTAGGTTCCAAAGCTTGACGGATTTGTCGGAGCTGCATGAGGCCAAAGTTTTGCCATCTGGGCTGATTGCGAAGCCATCAACAATTCCGGTGTGGCCCTTAAGTTCCTGGGTCATTTTTCCATCAACAGGGTTCCAAGCCTTGATGGTTGTATCCAGGCTTGAAGAATAGAGGGTTTTTCCATCTTTGCTAAAGGCGACCGCATAAACAGGGCCTGTATGGCCTGAAATAGTGCGAATTTCTTTTCCGGTGGCAAAATCCCACAGTTTGACGCTGTTATCAAATCCTGCAGTTGCAAGGGTTTTTCCATCGGGGCTGAAAGCAACCGAATAAACCAGTGCATTATGTGCTTTGACTTCTTCAGGTGGGTACGCTGTTGCGATACTGATACCAATAAAAAGCAGGAAAGATAAAGCAAAAACATTTCGAATCATCATGGTGCTACCTAATTGCTAGGGGTCTATGAAATATCAAGGTCAAAGCCTCGGGTGGGCACTCCGGGAGCAAAACCTCGCCTGAGTGTATTCTCTGTAATAGTCCTTGGAACGACAAATTGCAACAAATAATCGGTGCCACCTTCTTTGGAGCCAACGCCACTTAACTTGTAACCACCAAAGGGCTGCTTGTGTACCATTGCACCGGTTATCTTTCTATTAATATAAAGGTTTCCAGCCTCAATGTATCTCGAAATCAGACTGATTGATTCCGGATTTCTTGAATAAATGCCTGCGGTCAGCGCATAGGGGGAATCGTTGGCGATAGCAATGGCTTGTTCGAGAGTATCGTAAGGAATGAGGGCAATGACCGGGCCAAAAATTTCTTGCTGGCATAAATCAGATTTTGGGTCTGCGTCTGCGAAAATCGCAGGACCAACATAAAAACCATCATCTAAAAGGTTGCTAACATTCGCCCTATAAATCAACGTTGCAGATTGTTTTGATTCATCAATTCTTTTTTCAATTCGGGCGCGAGATTCTTCATCAATCACTGGTCCGATTTGATTTGCAGGGTCTTCCGCAGGCCCCAAGGTTTTCGATGCGATGGCTTCCGAAAGTCGTTTGCTAAACGCATCATGCATCTCCCTTGGAATTAGTACTCTGCTGCAAGCGGAACATTTTTGCCCCTGAAAATCGATTGCGCTGCTAACCACACCGGTTAAGGCTTCGTCCATGTCTGCATCTTTGTCTATGATGATGCAGTTTTTTCCACCCATTTCAGCTATGATTTTTTTGACAAATTTGACCCCACTATCGGTTTTAGATGCCAGTTGATTAATTTCTAATCCAACTTTTCTTGAACCAGTAAATGCAATAATTGCAGTTAAGGGGTGAGAAACTAAATGCGGGCCAATATCTTCACCAATCCCCGGTAGGAACTGGACAACTGAATCTGGGAAACCGCATTCCAATAAAATTTTCATCCAATGATAAGCAACCACGCTTGATTGTTCCGCAGGTTTCATGATCAGGGTATTCCCTGTGGCCAACGCGGCGGCAGACATGCCTGCAAGAATGGCTAAAGGGAAATTCCAGGGCGAAATCACCACTGCAACTCCTCTGGGTTGATAAAAAGTTTGGTTTGTTTCTCCTGCAAGCTGGATGATTTTCGGTATCGCCATTATTTCGGCAAGGCTTGCGTAGTATTCGCAAAAATCAATTGCCTCGCATACATCAGCATCTGCCTCACGCCAACCTTTGCCACACTCAATCACTTGCCAAGAGGCTATTTCCAATTTTTTATCTCTTAGTTTTTGCGCAACTTTTCGTAAGAGATTTGCGCGCACCGATGCTTTTTCTTCTTTCCAAGAATCAAACGCTTTAGATGCAGAAGTGATTGCAAGATTTGTATCAGCTATGGATGCGCACCCGATTTTTCCAACAACATGGCGTTTATGGGATGGATTAATGCTTTCGATAAAACTTTGGGTGTTAGTTTCTTTTCCATTAATAATTGGAAGATAAGTTTTGGTAGGTAAAGCGGTTAGCGTTTTAATTATTTGAGCCATCTCTAAACGATTCTTGGTAATGGTGAAATCTGAAAGGGGTTCATTGTAAAAAGTGTGATTTGAATTTTTGGAGGTCGTTTCAATTGGATTAGGGGGTGATTGGATTGCATTGGGTTTCATAAGTAAAAAATCCTCATCCTGGCTATTTAACATACTGGCTTTGAGAAAAGAATCGTTGGCGGTGTTTTCGAGAAGCCTACGAACAAAATAAGCCATGCCGGGAATTAATTCGCCAAAGGGAGTGTAAACTCTTACCCGGTAACCAACCTTGGCCAATGATTTGCCAATAGTGTCGCCCATGCCATATAGAACTTGAAACTCAAGGTCGGAATCAGGGATTTTGAGGATTTGAGCCTTGGCAATAGCATAGGCAACGCTTCGAACATTATGGGAGCCAAAGGCAGGCCGTAAATGGTTGTTATTACTTAGAAGGAAGCTGGTTAAAAATTCGTAATTTAAATCGGTTTGTGCCTTGGTTTGCCAAACGGGTTGGGCCCATCCATTTAAATTAGCAGTAACTGTTTCGAAATCCCAATAAGCACCTTTGACCAACCTGATCCAAACGGGGGTTCCTCTTTTAGCAGCCCATTCACGCAAATCAATCAGGTCTGAATGGCTTTGCTTCAGGTATGCCTGAATTGCAATTCCAACATTAGGCCAAGTTTTAAATTCAGGTTCTGAAAGGATCGATTTAAAAGTGTGGAGTATTAGTTCTTTGAGGCTGGTTTGTTCCATGTCGAAGTAGATGAACAAGTTGTTTTTTATTGCAAGCCTGAGGATTAAAATTATTTTTGGTCTTAGCCTTTCGAAGCTTTTTTCAAATGAAATAACATCTAATTGAGAATCTAGAGCAGAAACCTTTATCGAGATATTTTCTTTGGGAAGAATTGAACCGTAACAGTAATCCAGATTAGATAAATTGTTTATGGTTTTTGATCGTTCTGCAAGGTTCAATGCAAGGCTTTTGTATTCTTGAAGTGAATAGTTTGCTTCTTGGCCGGTGATGGTTGCTTCACCAAGAATATCTACCGTGTAGCCTAATCCTGATTTTCGAAGAAGTGTTAGAGATTTTTCAACTTGTTCAAAATTGCTGCCAGCGATGAATTTTTTCGCCATTCTTCCCGCAGCGAATTTAGCAATGAATCTCAATAAATCCCCCGCGATTCCTCGTGAGGGAAGGAATTTTATTAAAAAAGTTATCCACCATGGTATTCCAGCTTCGGGTTTCCCTAGGTAGGCTTTGAGGTGATCTGTAATTTCTTTGGCAGTGGTAAGTGATGGAAAAGCATCAATAAATCTGAACAGATTGATTTTAATATTGTCGTTGTGTGTTGAAAATTCCATTAATCGATCTTCAAACCAATCCATTCCAAAGGGAATAGCTTGGTTTTTTTGCATTCGATCAAAAATAACCTTCCCGATTTTGTTGATAGTTTCTTGGGAAGGTTGATCATTAATGGCGTTCATTGCCTGCGCCTTTTGTCTGTCTTGCAAGCTTTTCTAGGTTAATTAGTTGCCTAGCGACTATTATCTGTTTCTAATTTAAGGATACAGGTGTTTCGCAATAAAAAGAAGTTCAGATGTTGAGTAGAGCCTTAAAGCCAGTAATATGTAAGAAATAATTTGTGTCTAAAAGGGAAGAATGATGAAGATAGAAAAGTTTTCGATTGTTGGCCCGTTGGGAAATGGTGCACAGAGTGCGATTCTCCAAATTCGCATGACTAAAACTGCTGAGAATTTTGCTCTTAAAGTCGTGCCTCTTGAATCTCCGGAAGATATGAAGTTCAAGGAACAGGCAGATCATGAATTCAGGGTTGCACAATTATTCGACCACCCGAACCTAATCAAGATTCATGCATTAGAGCCCGTAAAAGATTGGATGTTTCGACTTAAAAAAATGCACATGCTCATTGAATTTGTAGATGGGAAAACTATTGATGAAGCCCCCAGACTTTCTCCTGTACGCATCATGCAGGTTTTTGAGCAGGTTGCTTCTGCACTTGTTCACATGCATAAAAAAGGCGTATTTCATGCAGATATCAAACCCAATAATATCATGCTTAGTAGAGAAGGTACTGTTAAGGTTATCGACTTCGGGCTTTCTTGGATCCGCGATGAACCTAAAGACCGTATTCAAGGCACGCCAGAATACATGGCGCCCGAACAAGCCAAACACAAGATGGTCAACGAACGGACTGATATCTATTCGTTGGGCGCTGCAATGTACAAAATGATAACTGGAAAATTGCCCCCTCCATCTTTGAATGAAGAAAACAAACCCATTGAATTAAAATCTTGGCAAAAGCAATATAAACCGGTTGAAGTTCTAATGCCTCCGATCAATAAAACTCTTGCCGAACTTGTGAATAAATGCCTTTCGTTTCAAGCAACTGCTAGGCCCGAAAGGATGAGTGAGGTTCAGGGTGCATTGGACAAATTAGTTGAAGATAATCTTAAAAATCCCAATGATGGGCTTGTGGGTTTGGAATGGTAAATAACTATTGCTATTCCGGGCGGTGTTACGGGAGTTCTCATTAATGGCTAATCATCGCCATCTTGAACATTCAATTCTTGTCAGGAAAGGTGATCTGGTTAAGCTTATCCTTAATGATTGTGGTTTTGATAGTGTTGGGAAAAAAAATCTTGTTTTGTTGCTTGAAACTTTATCATCTTTATTATTCATGGAATTTGCAGAACCTCTTGAGAAGATTAAGTCGGAGTACTATTTTTTTGATCCTGATTCGAATTATTTACCTTTAATATCAAAGCAACCCGCTTCGGGGCTTTCGGTTCCAGAATCCCTCCCCTCGCTTGATACTTTAGAATCAGGCTTCATAAAACTACTTGAGCATGCCAATTTTAAAAGAGTGACTTGGGAGAATGTACATAAGTGGGAGCAGGAATCTTCAAAATACTGGGGCCTTCATGTTGAAATTAGGCAGGAAGAATTTGATCGTTTGTTAATGTATTATCGGGGCGAAACTTTTCTTTTAAGACGATCTGCAAAATGGTGGAAACCTTGGAAGCAAGAGAAAGTCCCAACGCCTGGCTATTCCCGCTTTGCTGTTTTTGTGAAAATGAAAAAAAAACATCCCGAAAAGTCTTCGACCGTTGCTGATCATGTTTTTCTCAAACTATTCAAAGACCTACCTAAAAACGAAATTCCCATGGTTTTCCCCGGGGCAAAGGCGCGACTGAATCGCCTAGATCAAAGCATGATCGGCTACCCGCTTATAACTGGTTTTGGTTTAGTTCTTTACAACATTATTATTGGCTTTTTGAAAGTTGGAATTGTTGCATTAGTGGGCATAACCATTTGGCCATTGGCTTTGGCTTTTGGCGGTTATGGTTATCGAAGTTACTACAATTATGTAACTAAAAGGCAGAACTATGAGTTAAGGGTGACTAAAAACCTTTACTTCCAATTGCTTGATAGTAATGCAGGTGTTATTTCCCGATTGATGGATGAAGCTGAAGAACAGCAAAGCAGGGAAGTAATGTTAGGGTATTATTGCTTGCTAAAATATGCCCCGGAAAAAGGTTGGACCAGCCAGCAGTTAGATGATTTTATTGAGCTTTTCTTTACCCAGCATTTTGTTAAAAAAATAGATTACGATGTTGTGGACGGGATTAAAAAACTTAAATCATTAGGGTTGGTTGAAGAATCAGAGACCATGCTCAAGGCGATTCCAATTGAAGATGCGTTGCAAAAATTACAGGCCAAATGGGCCATCCAGTTATCCGAACAACAAGTATTTTCTAAATATTCAACATGACTTTTGCTTATGAAAGGCTTAGCAATGACGAATCATAATGCCGTGGTGGAACATTGGATTTCTGAGCGCATGTCGCATATAGAATCATCGGGAATCAGGAAAGTTTTTGAACTGGCAAAGTCAATTAAAGATCCGATTAATTTAAGTATTGGCCAACCAGATTTCGATGTCCCAGAACCTGTAAAAAAGGCTGCCAAAGATGCCATCGATGCAGGTAGAAATACGTATACCCTTACCCAGGGTATACCAGAACTTAGACAGCAATTACTACAAATGGTTGAAGCGAAATTTCCCGGATCAAATCGGGATTTAATTGTTACTAGCGGTACCAGTGGCGCTTTGGTTCTCGCTTTATGTTGCGTCGTTGATCCTGGCGATGAGGTGATTATTTTTGATCCCTACTTTGTCATGTATCCACATCTAGTTTCACTTGCAGGTGGAAAATCTGTTTTTATTGATACCTACCCCGATTTCGAAATTGATATTGCTAAGGTCGAGAAAGCTATCACTAAAAAAACCAAGGTTATCTTGTTTAATAACCCTGCAAATCCAACGGGTAAAACTTATTCGCATGATACTGTTAAAGCGCTTGCAGAACTTGCAAGCAAGCATGGCGTTTTGTTGATCTCTGATGAGATTTATAGTGCTTTTCATTACGATGGGCTGTTGCAAACACCTGCCGATTATAATCCCAATGTTCTTGTTTTAGATGGTTTTAGCAAATCCTATGGTATGACGGGCTGGCGAATGGGGTATGCGCACGGGCCTGCCAAATTGATTCAAGAGATGATCAAGTTGCAACAATTTACCTTTGTTTGTGCACCAAGTATGGTTCAATACGCAGGAATCACGGCTCTGAATCAAGATATGTCTGGTTTTATGCGAGAATATAAGCTTAAACGAGATTTTCTTCTGAATGGAATCAAGGATTACTATGAGGTACCCAACGCGGGTGGGGCCTTTTACCTCTTCCCCAAGGCTCCGGGTGGTAATAGTTCTGCTTTTGTTGAAAAAGCGATTCAAAACGACTTATTAATAATTCCAGGTAAGACTTTTAGTTCTCTCGATACCAATTTTAGAGTTAGTTTTGCAGCTAAACAGCAAACTATAGAACGAGGAATCGAGGTTCTTCAAAAACTTGCAAAATCTTTCAAATGACAAATTTGTTATTGTTTCAATAGAAGGGTTGACTTATTGTTAGCAAACCCGCCAAAATGGTATGAAGGTATTGTGAATTCCTGAACTTTGAAACAACTTGAATGGAACTCGAAAGGAATTTGAATTATGTCACGGTTGCTCTTTAAACTTGCGTTATCAACTTTATTTTTTATATCTTTAACACCTATTATTTCTGCTGAGGGTGGAAAACAAAATGTTTACACTGTAATCGTTGGCGTTAGCAAATATAAAGATGCGCAAATTAAAGAAAAGCCCAAAGCAGAAGCTGACGCTGTCGCTCTCTTCAAATTGCTTTCGGATAAAAATATTTTGGGATTAACCAAAGAAAATGGGAAACTGCTGTTGGGTGAACCCAAGAATGCGAAAGACCTTTCCGATTTTACTTCAGAGGCTACCCGCGAAAATGTTCTCGAGGCATTGAAATGGGCAGCATCTAAGGCCACCTCTGATGATCTGGTGATTTTTGGTTTTTTTGGTCAGGGAGGCCCAATGGGGGATAGTGGTGACCGAAGATGCTATTTTACAAGCGATTCCACTTTTTTAGGTCGCGATAAAAATGCCATCGCAAGCAGTGATCTTGCGGATACTCTTAAAGCCTTGAAATCAGGAAAATTTTGTTCCTTCATCGATGTTAATTTTAAGGGATTTCAAGCTGCCCAGGGTAAAGCTGTTGCAGAAGCTTCCTTAGGCGCTAATCCTTACCAAGAGTTTTTGGGCGAAGATGCTTCTGAAGATCACCTCCCGCTTCCTGGAAGAGTTGTTTTTCTTGCCACCAATGGCTTGTACCCTTCAGTTGAAGCTGAGGATAATGGCGTTTTTGCTAAGGCTGTGATTGAAGGCTTGAAAGGCGAAGCAGACAAGGAAGGCTACGAAGCCGATGGCGTTGTCACTGTTGATGAGTTGGCCGAATTCCTTGACAAGAAAATGCCAGATTTAACCAAACAATATGGTAAGACCAAAGAAGAAAAAAACCAGCCACATTGGGTGTTGGGTGGTCGGACGAATCACTTTATTCTGACTCATAATCCTAAAGAATTTGCCAAGGCAAATGACCGAATTGAGAAGTTTGAAAAGCTGGTTGCTGAGAAAAAAGTACCTGAAGAACTTTCCTCTGAAGGTAAGTTGTTGTTGCTTAAAATGCCTAGGCTTGAAGCTCAACGAAGCTTGCGTAAGGAATATCAATCTTTGGTTGATGGAAAGATTGATCCTGAAGGTTTTGAAAAGAAAAGAATTGAAATTCTTGAACAAACCAAGTTAGGCAAAGATAAAGCCGATGCTTTTGCCAAAAAAGTTCAGCAAGCCATTGAAGTTATTCGCAAAGGCTATGTTAAAGAAGTTAATGCTGGGGAAATGACTGCTTGGGCCGTTAAAGGTCTATATCGCAGAATTGAAGAGAAAATCCCCGATGCCCTGCAGGCTAAGATAAAGAACCCTAAGGATTTGCGCGAACCTGATATTCTTAAAGTTCTCTCTGATGCTCGAATTTATTTGGGTAAACGAGAAGACCTCGATAACGGTAAAGATGTTGATATCACTTTACAACGCATGCTAAATAACTTGGATCCCTACACGACTTATATTGATGGCGAAACCAAAGCCAACTTTGATAGGGATGTACAAGGGAATTTCACGGGTATTGGCGTGCAAATACGCAAAGATGCGGTTTCGGAAATGTTGTTGGTTGTCACCCCCATCAAAAATAGCCCCGCTTACAAGGCCGGGGTTATGGCTGGGGATATTATTTCCACCGTGATTCGTGAAGTTGATAGCGAGGGCAAAGCCCTTCCTAAACCCGAAGTTATTTCTACCAAGGGTATGCAGCTTTCTGATGCGGTTAAAAAGATACTTGGAAAACCTAATACCAAAGTAAAAATTGTTGTTCAGCGTGAAGGTGTAGAAAAACCTATCGAGTTTGAAATCAGTCGTGGTCGGGTCGAAGTTGAAACTGTTCTTGGTTTCAAGCGCAAAGATAACGACGATTGGGATTTCATGATCGATCCTATTTCTAAAATCGGTTACGCCCGTGTTACCAGTTTCTCTAGAAATACGGCTCGAGATCTCCTTAAAGTTATGCGCGAATTAGTTTCCAGTGGTGTTAAAGGTTTTGTTTTAGACCTCAGATTTAACCCCGGTGGCTTACTTGATAGCGCTGTCGATATCTCTGATCTATTCATTGGTGATGGCCTTATTGTTAGCATCAGGCCTCGACAGGGTCGTGAGCAAAAACATACAGGCGTTCTTGATGGAAGCTTGCTTGATTTTCCCATGGCTTGCCTAGTTAATGGTGGAAGTGCCAGTGGTAGCGAAATTGTTTCTGCCGCTGTTCAGGATCACCATCGTGCGATTATCATCGGTGAAAGAAGCTATGGCAAAGGCAGTGTGCAAAACATCCAAGCTTTTGGCGATGGCGAATTAAAGCTGACTATTGCTTCCTTCTGGCGCCCAAGTGGTAAGAACCTTAATAAGTCCAGCACGGGTGGCAAGGATGAAGACGAGTGGGGCGTTAAACCTGATCTGGAAATTAAACTTTCACGCAAAGAACGTGATGATCTTATGGATCATCAGCGTGATATTGAGGTTATCCAAAGAAAAGATAAACCCGCTGCTAAACCAGTCACCAAGGATTTCAAGGATCGTCAACTTGACGAAGCCATGAAGTATATTAAGGGCTTACTTTCTACGGTCAGTAATGAACCTTCCAGCAAGAAGGCCAGTTAATAGTAAACCTTATCGCTTAATCTGTCTTTAACGAGAAAGCGCGATGATCCTTTGCTGGATTATTGCGTTTTCTTTTTATTTGTGTCTGTGATTTGCCGACATCCATTTTCTGTTGCATGATCCTATTGTTGGGAATGGGTTTCATAAGAACTTTAATGTTTTTAGCAATTTTTTTTAGTGGGGCATAATTATGAAGACGAAAATTATGGGTGTATCGATTTTAATTGCTTCTATCCTAGGTTTGGGCGGTTGTACCTGGGGTGATGGCAATGGTGGATTTTTACGAGGCGGTCAGGCTAAAAAGGCTGAAAGTGCTTTTCCTGAAACTTTAAACAATGGCGAAGTTATTGTTCAACAAGGAACTCCCGTTATTGAAGAAAGTGGCGCCTATGTAGTTGGCCAGCCTTCTATACCAGTATCTCCAGGGGTATCAACGCAAACTGCACCCCCTCCATTAAGCCCACAAAACACTTTGCCGTTAAGCCCAACTCCTAATAATCCTGCTCCAAAATTGGTGCCACAAGCTCAGCCAATTCCAGCAAATCCGACATCCAGAATAATCAATTAATGCTTTTTTCTGAGGATGCTTGAAGTAGTTGGGATGATAAATAAATATTTAAATTAAAACCCGAACTCTATAGTTTGGGTTTTATTCATTAAATAGGCAGAGTTTATTATTTAGCGAGTAATTCGTTGAATGCATTGGCTATAAAAATGGCCGTATCTGGCCCTAGGCTATTTATTTCGCCGTAAGGCGCAGATTTGCTTCCATAAGAAAACGGTGGCTTTTCATCCCATTGCTTCTTTGGAAGAATGTAACCAATCTCATCGTTTGCCAGCCCAATTACAGTTTTGTAAGGTATCTTCCATTTTTGAAACCAATCGATTTCTGTAGCAGCATCTTGGTAATCAGCTTCTTTTTCAGGGGTTTTTGCAACTTTCCCTAGAAGTAGTTCGGGGTAAATTTCACCAGGGATACACCCGATTCCAAGTTCTCCCAAAGTTATGATGCTTACTTCGGATTTTGCAGCAGGGTGTTTTTCTTCTCGTTGATTGAGGCCCGCAACTTTATTAAGTTCTAAATCCCAATCAAATATTTCTCGTTTAAAAACTCCTAATTGTTTTGCCAATCTGTATATCGGATTATCTACCGGTAGAAGTACTTCTTTCTTTCGTACAACTATAGGTGTCAGATTAATAGCTTTGGCATTTTTTAATGAATTGAGACTAGCATTTGCCAATAATTGCCCATAGCGTTCAGTTTTTTCAAAGGATCCGTCATTTAAGTTTTCGCCTTTTTCACTTTTAATTGAAACTTTTAACGATGTCATCAACCCGCCCACGGCACCGGTAAATACAATCGCCTCGGCTTGAGTTTGTTTCATTATTTCTTTAACCGTATAGCCAACAAAATCGGAGCTTAATTTTTTATTACCACTCCCAAGGGTTTCAGGATGGCAATGCCAGAAAAGAACTATTCCTAATGCCGTTTTGGTGTTTAACTTGTTAAATTTCAAAGTTAATAATTCATCCATTTTTACTATTGGTGGCCTTCCATCATGTAGAAGTTCAGGAAGAGAAACTGCAGCAATTTCAGTGTCGCATGGTGTAAGATTTTTCGCGGCATCTCTAATCGTGCTTACCGCTATTTTTTGTAACGAAAGCATATAGTCTGGGTCGGTTCCAGATTGAAGGGGTGACGGTCCCCAAAGCCCCAAAGTATCTGGACCTTCGTGGGAATGGGTGCAGGAAAACATAACATTTTCAAAATCTTTTAATTCCTTGCGAATTTCATCAACTTGATCTTTAAATAAACCAATTAAATCTGCACTAACAAAAGCATATTTCTTACCTTCAGCTTTAAGCACCATGGCCCTAATATATATGGGATCACTAACACCCTCAGCTTTTCGATTGTGGCCAAAACCTGCAATATATACAGGTTTAATCCCGATTTTAGGAGTAGCATCACCCTTTGAAAATCCAACCTCTAATTTTCTATCTGGGGTTTTAGTCGTTTGGGAATTTACAGGAATAATGAAAATAAATGAAAAACCAGTTGCTAATAAAAGTAATTGTAGCTTGTTCATATTTGGGATGACTCTCTTTAGTTATTGCCTGAATACCAATTAATGATCTGATAGGTTATTTCATAGTTTTAACAATTTTGCAACGGATTACCCTGTTTACACTTGTCGCTTTGGGCAGACAAAGAATAGGATTAAGTAGCGAATGTTTTTGACTATTGCTTATTTTGCTTGGGCGAGGATTGCCAATGTCTTTCAGATTAAGGCTTTTACAGGTTTTTATTCTTTGCTTCTTTTTGGGGTCAGTGCACGGGTTCCAAGATTCTAAACAAGCTCAGGTTAAAAAATGGATTGATGAACTGGGCGATGCTGACTTTACTACTCGTGAAAATGCTCATAAAAATTTGTGGAAAGCTGGTAGTGATGCCGAGGAACAACTCAAAGTTGCCTTGAAAGGCGATGATGCGGAAATTCGAAAGCGCTCTTTAGAACTACTGGAAAAATTTAAGTGGGGGATTTATCACGATTCACCAATTGCAATCATTGATTTGATACAAGCTTATCAATCTGGAACGTTGCAAGACAAAGAAAAGTCGATTGCGAAATTAATAGAGATGGGCGGTCTGGGTGTCAAATCTGTAATCAAAATCATTAATGCTGAAGAACAGGAAGAGGTTAGGAATTCCGTACTTTCTTATGCATCCAAATCAGTAAGCAAAGTTATTCCTTATTTGATTGAGAAAAATGAATTTAAATTCCTAGATCAAATTCTGCAAATGATGCTCGAAAACAGGGCAGAGGGCGTATTCTCGAATTATGCGGTTTACGCTATTCTTTCTGCATCGACAGATAAAATAATTAATGAGCTTTCTAAAAACAAACCTCCAAAAATCAGTGATGAAATCAACAAAGAGATTCTTGCTTATTTGTATCGAAGCAAGGGGGAACATAATGACGCCCTTAAATTTGCTAAAGAATCTAAAAACCCGGAACTCTATACCCAGTTGGCACTCGAAGCTTCAAAGTGGAAAGTTGTATTAGATACGGATCATTTTCCCGACGATTTACTCTTGGGGAAATTAGGGTACAAGCTTGCGATGTACCGTTTAACTAACGAAAAGACGGAATTTGACGGAGCAAAAAAAACTCTTTTGGAGATCGCTGAAGGATTAACGGGTAAAGATAAGAATGGAGTCGAATCTACGGAGCAATTATTTCAGGCAGCGAAAATCGCCCTGTTGAATTACATGGTACCTGAAGGGATTGATTGCTTATTGAAAAATAAGAAACGCATGATGGTTGCAGAGATTTATGCCAGCCGTTTTGAGTTTGACAAAATCAAATCTCTAATTGAAGAAGCTAAAAATGAAAACGCGAAGGATGTTCCATCTCTTGAAATTCATTGGGCAAAAATTCTTTACGGGCTTGGGGAAAAAGAACAGGCTTTGAAAATCCTTGGTCAATATAGCAGTCGAATCGCTGATAAATCTGAAGGCGATTGGCCTTTGAAATTGGTTAATGCGTGGATTCTTATCAAGAAAAAAGATCGGGCTTTGGATGATGCTGCAAGTTATTTGCAAAAAATAGAGCATCGTGAAGCTTCTGGCAGAATGTTAAACAAAATATTTGGTGATGATTCCGAGTTTTATGACCCTTTGTTTCGGTTCTTCTTTAAGAAGAAAAATACTGAAACTGCACAGGGTGTGATCAGCCAGATTAATGATTTGCACGATAAGAAATTAGAGTCCAAGGTTGTTGTAAAATTAGTTGACGACCTTCTCGAATATGCTTCAACGGTTACCGCTGAAGAAAGTGTTAGTTTGAAAAATGCAGCCGGTGCAATTCTGAAAAAATATGGCTTAGACGAGAAACTTAAAGAGTTGGCAGATAAGTTTGGGAGTGAAACTATACTGCTTTCCCTAGCTGACTTATATGCAGAAAAAAAGGAATGGGCCAAAGCACGAGATTCATTCAAGATTGCATGGGATAAAGATAAATCCAAATCGATTATCGCTTTTATGATTGCAAAAATGGAAGAAAATATCGGTGATAAAACGCAAGCTTCCAAATGGAAGGATTTGGCTACTTGGGGCCCTCTTGGGAATGAACAAGTAAGGCTTGATTTTGCCTACGCCCTAGGCAAAAGAAACTATATGGACGATGCCCTTATTCAATTTGATTTGGTTTCTAAAACGGGTGAGCCAGGTTCTTATAGTGTGGGCGCATCATCCAGGGCACTTGCTAGCAGGCTAATTGAAAAAAAGAGTTTTGAAAAAGCTGCTGATGGATATGAACTTGCTATGCTTCGATGCATGACTCCCTTTGTTTCATTCACTCAAAGCCAGGCCTATGTTAATGTTCCCTCTCTTATTGCAAGGTTGCGTTGTCGATCTGCGATTGAGACTGGGGATTTTGATAAAGAGGATTCTTTTGCTGCCAAAGCTTTTGATTTACAACCCGGTGAAGTTGAGTTGCCTATTCTTGTGTATCAACCTTTGCTTGCCAAAGGTAAGAAGGAACTTGCGGACAAGATATTTGCATCTGCAAAAAAAACGATTCAAAAGGTTGGAGATGATTATCCTAATTGTGCTTGGGCACATAACTCTGCAGCTTGGCTTTCTGCATGTTGTAAATCTGATTTGATATGGGGGCTTAATCAAGCCGAGATGGCTGTTAAACTAGACGGCAAAAGTGCTGCCCATCTAGATACTCTTGCTGAAGTATTATTTCAGTTAAAGCGGCAAAAAGAGGCTGTTGATGCTCAAACCAAGGCGGTCGCTCTCGAGCCAACAAAGATCTATTATAAAAAACAATTAAAACGGATTCAGAACGGCGATCCGAGTGTTGATCGGCCTGAAGAAAATGATGATTAATTAGTCCGAATAATATTTATGAACCTTCGATCTAACTATTCGTGGTCTTTTATTGCTCCTAATCTTGGGAAGTTTGAAGAGTTTGGTGTTTCCCTTGGAAAATTAATTCCTTCTTCTTTTGTTATTGCACTAAATGGTGAATTAGGCAGTGGTAAAACAACCTTAGTTCGTTCCTTATGCCAAGGGCTTGGGTGCTCGTCTTTAGAGTTTGTCACAAGTCCAACCTTTGTTCTTATGCAAGAGTATCAGGGCCGATATACGGTTAATCATCTAGATGTTTACCGTTTGGAAAGTGAATCGCAATTTCTAGAATTTGGCGGTGATGAGTTGTTTCAAGGTGGGAATGTTGTGTTGATAGAATGGGCAGATAAGATCATAAATTGTTTGCCCCCTGCCAGGATGGAAATCTTTTTAGAGGTGGTTAGCCAACACGAGAGAAGGATTTGTGTTTCGTTGCTTGGGGAGGTGGGTTGTCCGACAATATTGGGTTATTTGTCAGGTTTTGGTGCTTCAGTTTAGATTTTTATTAGTAGCTTATTTATTTGAATTAATCATTAAGTTGTGGTAATATTTAGATAGATATTTAATTAATCATGCCTTTATGAAAATCATTGTTTTTGGCCTGCCTTTATATTTTCAGCTTTTAGACTTGGAGCAAAAGCGAAATGAATATTCACCGAATTTATTCAACGAAGAGTTCGGGATACATTAGCTGGCTATACTTTTTTTTAGGGGTATCAATTTTCTTTGTTCACCCTAGTTCCTTGGTTGCGTCTGAACCAAAAATAAGTTTCGTTAATGATGTGATACCTGTACTCACTAGGTCTGGGTGCAATATGGGGTCCTGCCATGCTAAAGCTGGTGGTGGCCAAAACGGCTTTCAGTTGTCCTTATTAGGCTTCGAGCCATTGGAAGATTTGGAAAGCATCGTGATGGGGAGTCGAGGTCGCAGGCTTTTGGTTACGAACCCAGAGGCAAGCTTGTTATTAATGAAAGCTTCCGGACAGATGCCCCACCGCGGAGGAATTAGGCTGCCCAAAAAATCTCAAGGATATGAAATAATAAAGACTTGGATTTCCCAAGGCGCGCTCATGGATGCAGTCTCAGATGTTAAGTTTGTTGCGATGGAATTGATCCCTAAAAAGGGGAAGCTTCAGCTAGGACAACAGCAACAGCTAAAAGCGATGGCGCATTATTCGGATGGGACTATTCACGATGTTACAGCACGTGCCCTATTTGAATCCAATGATAAGGCCATGGCAGAGGTTACGGAAAACGGTTTGGTTAAAGTGCTTGATATACCCGGTAAAGTTTCGGTGATGGTTCGGTATCAGGGGAATGTTGCGGTTTTCAATGCTTCGATTCCACTTGGTGCCCCAGTGGAAAACCTTCCTCCGGAAAAAAACTTTATTGATAGGGCGGTCTTTTTGAACCTGAAAGAGCTTGGTATTCCACCCTCCCAGATTTGTGATGATGCGACATTTTTACGTAGGGTTACGCTAGATATTGGCGGTCGCTTGCCTACCGACGTTGAAGCTAAGAACTTTCTTGCAAATTCAAGTGCAAATAAGCGCGACCAGGTAATTGAAGACCTCCTTAAAAGTCCGGATTATGCGGATTATTTTTCAAGCAAGTGGACTGCAGTTCTAAAGAATAGGCGTGATGATGCCAGTGATATTGTTTCGAATTTTGCATTTAATGCATGGGTTCGGGATAGTTTGCTTGCAAATAAGCCATACGATCAATTTGTTCGCGAATTACTTGGTGCAACGGGCAAGGTGATTGGTAATCCTCCTGTTGCTTGGTACAAGCGAGTTAAAGAACCAAAAGAACAAATTGAAGATGTTGCACAGTTGTTTTTAGGGGTGCGAATGCAGTGTGCCCAATGCCATCACCATCCTTTTGAACGATGGAGTCAAGATGACTATTATTCCCTCGCAGCGTTCTTTTCCCAAGTGGGTAGAAAGCCATCCGGCACCCGAGGTGAGGACTTGATTTTTCATAAGAGGGGAGTGGCAGTTGCTACGAATATTAAATCAGGGGTAGCACTAAAACCCATGGCATTGGGTGACCAGGTTGCAGCAATAGATGCGGATCAAGACCCTAGGTTGCGACTGGCAGATTGGATGAGGTCTCCGCAAAATCCGTTTTTTGCCAAGGCGCTAGTCAATCGTTACTGGAAACATTTTTTTCAACGTGGGTTGATCGAACCAGAAGATGATATTCGTGATTCAAATCCCCCCTCCAACCCGGAACTGCTAGCAGCTTTGGAAAAACACTTTATTCAAAGTGGTTTTGATTTGAAGGAATTGGTTCGGGTTATAACCCGGTCTAATGCTTACCAGCTTGTATCAACCCCTAACAAATATAATTCAGGAGACAGGCAGAATTATTCCCGATATTACCCTCGCAGGCTTTCTGCTGAAGTTCTGTTGGATTCGATAGATCAAATTGCAGGAACTCATACCGATTTTGCCAATCTACCTGCCGGCACCCGGGCTGTTGCTCTTCCGGATAATAGCTACAACAGAGCTTCGCCTTTTCTGCGGGTGTTTGGGCGCCCTGAAGGCGAAAGCGTTTGTGAGTGCGAACGAGTACAATCTTCTAGCTTAGCACAAAGCCTGCATCTTATAAATGCTGCCGATATCCGGTCTAAACTTTCTCATCCCGAAGGTCGCGCAGAAAAACTTGCAAAGGAAAAGCTTCCGATACAAGATAAAATCAATGCTGTTTATCTTGCAGCGTTTTCTCGTCTGCCTAGTTCTGTTGAATTAAAAGTGGCACTTGATTATCTAAATGCGCCCGTCGTTAATTCAGCAGGTCAGAGTGTAGATGCCCAGAAGGCTGCACGCGAAAATCTTCAGGATTTGGTATGGGCTTTGATTAATACCAAGGAATTTCTCTTTAATCATTAAAAGGAATGACCATGTTGGCTATTTTAATGCGCTTGTTCACTCTTTTGCTTTCTTTAGCTCTTGGTTTTGTTGCTGTGCACCATGCGCTTGCACAATCTGTCGGCTTGCCCTCCCCAAGGCTTTTAACAACCATTCCTATGGGCGGTAAGGCCGGTACTCAGTTTGAAGTTGTTGTAACTGGAGAGCATCTTGATGATGCCGAAGACCTTATTTTTTCTGATAACCGTATTACTGCCAGTCGCAAGTTCGATGCTTCAGGTGTTTTAATCCCTGATCGTTACATGGTTACTATTAAGCCAGATTGCCCTGTCGGGCTTTATGAATCCCGCATAATGACTAGGCTTGGCGTGTCCTCTTCTCGAATTTTCACGGTAGGTAAATTTCCTGAGTTCGTTCAATCTAAATCAAATAAAACTCTTGAATCAGCAATTGAGTTGCCGGTAGGTTCGGTATTTAACGGAACGATTAGTGAAAGGGCGGTAGATTATTTCAAGTTCATTGGTAAGAAAGGGCAAAGACTGGTTGTAGACTGTGCTTCAACTGGGATTGATTCGAAGCTTAATGCAACGGTGATTATAGCAGATGCTGCTGGTAGGGATCTGCTGGTCGAACGCTTAGGAGGTGTGCTGGATTATTCTGTGCCCAAAGATGGCACGTATGTAATCAAAATTCATGAGTTAACATTCAAGGGTGGACCTGCATTTTACTATCGTTTGGGATTATGGGAGCAAGCGGCTGGGACACCGATTATTCGCCAACCATCCACAAAAACAGTCAATTCATATTCGTGGCCTCCAATCGGGCTTTCTGAACATGCTGCTTCCAAAGAAATAGAACCGAATAACGATGGAAAGCGCGCACAGAAAATAACTTTGCCTTGTGACATTGGTGGCAGTTTTTATCCTGCTTCAGATGTCGATTTTTTTGAATTTGAAGCTAAAAAAGGCGAGCAATGGTGGATAGAGGTTGTTTCGGAGCGTCTTGGTTTGCAAACTGATCCTGCAATTTTAATTCAACATGTGGTTCGTGATCTAAAAGGTGGTGCTGATAAAATTACGGATGTTTTAGAACTAACTGATATTATTAGCCCCGTAAAAGTTTCGAGCAATGGCTATGCCTATGATGGTCCACCATACAATCCTGGGTCTTCAGATATTCTCGGAAAATTGGTGATCAAAGAGGATGGAACCCATCGCCTTCAAATCACTGATTTGTTCGGTGGTACGCGTAACGATTCTAATAATATTTATCGTTTGATAATTCGTCGAGCTGCTCCCGATTTTGCACTGGTTTCCTGGGCTATGCATATGGAGCTTCGGAATGGTGATAGAAATGCTTTGTCCAAACCAATATCTCTTAGGGGTGGAGCGACTATGGCGCTGGAGGTTGTTGCTTTTCGCCGTGATGGTTTCGATGGCGAAATTGAAATTACCATGGAAGGCCTTCCTAAGGGTGTCAAAGCGCATGGTTTGAAAATCCCGGTAGGTCAATCGCGTGGGATGATGTTGATAACTGCAGATCAAGATGCCCCTCGTGGATACACAAATGCAAAATTCTTTGGCCAATCGAAGATTGATGGGAATGCGGTTGTGCGACCATGCAGGCTAGCATCTGTGGCATGGCCTATTCCAGATTCATGGGGTGAAATTCCAAGCCCTAGACTGCTTGCAGATGTCCCAGTAGCTGTTAGTGGAATCGATTTTGCGCCTATTACTATTACAGCCAAGGCTACCAATTATGAGGTAACCGCAGGTGAGAAATTGGTGATTCCTTTGGTTCACAAGCGCCGCAGTGAGTTTTCAGGTGATAAAATTCAAATGAAAGTAATTGGTGCTGGTTTTGAAAATGCCCCTCCCTTCGACCTTCCCATAAAGGCTGATTCTTCCCAAGTTACTCTTGATCTTGCTGTTTTGAAAACTCCGCCAGGCGAATACACCATTTCGTTTCTTGGTGGGGCAGTTGTAAAGTATAGTCATAAGCCTGATGCAGTTGCATTAGTCGAAGCCAAGACGAAGAAAATGATGCTTGAAGTTAAAGACTTAGAGGCAGAAGCAAAAAAAATTGCAACCGAAGCACAAGTTGCCCCTGCTGCCAAGAAAGACCAAATGGTCAAGGCTGTAGCAATGGTAAATGCCAAAATGAAAGCTGCAACTGATGCATTAAATGTAACCAAGGGGCAGCTTGAGAAAGCGGCAGAGAATGCGAAGCCTAAAGATATTGCTGATATAGTTGTTTCTGAACCGATTATGATTCGCATCAAACCTGGGGTAAAAAAATGAAGAACATCAATCCGATATTCCCCATGCGAAGTTGCCGGGGGCCTATACCCACAGGCCATGGAGGCAGAAGGGCATTCCTTCAAGCCGGCCTAGCTGGTTTTTCTACTTTAAGTTTACCAGGTATTTTGAAACTTCAAAATCAAAGTATGGCTCAGTCTGCAGGGGCTTCAAATCCTTCGACTGATAAAAAAGCGGTAATCATGGTTTGGCAACCCGGTGGTATGTCTCATCTTGATTCCTATGATCCCAAGCCTGATTCAGGTAGTGAGTATCGTGGGCCATTTAATTTGATAGCAACAAAAGTTCCCGGGCTTCAATTTACCGAACTTATGCCAATGCAGGCTGCTATAGCCGACAAAATGGTGGTACTTCGTTCCATGCGCCAATCTGCCGGCGGCCACCCTGCTGGTTCAATGCAGTTGCTTTCAGGCGACCCAGATACACGAGATAAACCAAAACCAAAATACCCCGATTGGATGACAGTATCAAATTACTTGCTTGCGCAGAAAAGCGTCAGGCAGTCTCCGCTTCCAGCCTATGTAGGTATCAATCCGCCTCTCGAATATAATGGCCCAGCCTATCTTGGCGACACCTACTCCCCCTTTGTAGTTTCAGGAAATCCCGACTCTCCAACTTTTTCCGTTCCGAATATCGGTCTCACCAATGTTGATGATGTTCGCAGGATTGGTCGCCGTTTAACTCTTAGGCAAAATCTTGATACCCTTGAGAGATCTTTTGATCATGCCCGGGAATTAGCTGCCCTTGATGAGTTTGAATCTCAAGCAATGACTCTGCTTACGAACCCGCAGACAAAAATTGCATTCGACCTTTCTCGGGAGCATCCCCGCGTCCGTGATCGTTATGGTAGAAATTCCTGGGGCCAGCAGTTGCTTTTGGCCAGAAGGCTTATTGAAGCCGGGGTGGATGTATTGACCACCAGTCTTAGCGGCCCCCTTTGTGGCAGAGTTGGTAATTGGGATGATCACGCTGTAAATCAACATGTTTTTGATGCTATGAAATTCCGTTCCCGTGTTTATGATCAAGCGGTCTCAGCTTTGATCGAAGATATTTACGAGCGAGGACTCGATAAGCGCGTACTTGTGGTCGTTACAGGAGAGTTTGGCCGTACACCTAAGATCAGTTATGCTGCTAGCACGGGGGCAGGCGATGCAAGTGCCCCAGCAGGAACATCGCAGCCCGGGCGTGATCATTGGCCACGAGGTTTTTCTAACATCTGGGCCGGGGGCGGAATCCAGACTGGCCGGTTTGTTGGCTCTACCGATAAGCGTGGTGAAGATGCTAATAATCGCATTTGTGGGCCCGGCGATTTTCTCTCTACTATTTATCATCATCTTGGAATTGATTCCGCTAAAACATTCATCAAGGATTTTAACGGCCGACCAACACCGATTGTCGACCATGGTAAACCAATTCCTGAACTGATGGCATAAACAGTGTGCGGTTCGTTTAGTTGCCATGTTTACGAATTGGATCAAACTGTTATTAACAGTTTGAGAAACCAACCCTTTGCAGGCTTTGATTTCTTTTGATATGCGAAAGAATCGGCCTTAGAAATCACTTTAACCAATTAAAGTGGCAGAATTTAAACTGTTGTTTTAATCCACTGCCTATTATTGACAAAATCCATGATTTAAAGATACACTTCGCTTGCCGATAGATCCGTTTTATACTTGCGGGTTAATCGAATAGGAGTTCTAAACCTAATGCATTTTCTAGACGCCGAAATTTTTTCTGAAGTCGTGAAGTTATCGACTCCTACTTTAATCGCCATTTTATTGTGTGGATTATTGCTATGGAGTGCAGGTTATTTGACTCATAAATTTTGGGTTGTGTTTTTAGCAACAGCGGGAGCAGGGGTTTTGGGGTTCGATAAGGGGCCAGATTTTGGAATCCAAGGCGTTTTTGCTGCTCTTTTATTCGGTATTTCAGCTGGCATTTTGGCTCTTTCCATCATTCGTGTGGTGGTATTTGTCTTTGGGGGCTGTACAGGGCTTATTGTTGGAAATGTTCTAATGCCTGCTGGAGATGCTTGGTTGGCTTGCCTACTTATTGGTGGAATTGCTGCACTTTTACTTTATCCTTTCTGGTTTACTGCTTTTTCCAGCTTATTAGGTACTCTCGCCTCGGCTTATGGTATTATCGCAATTCTTGATAAGCTTAATGCTTTAGATTCTTCTACTATTGTTGATAAACACGCTGGCCTTATTGATGTAATTTGTATTGGATTTGTTGTATTCGGTACAATTATCCAGTACTTTTTAACCAAGTACTTCCGCAAGAGAAAATGGCGCCTCATGCAGGAAGAAGAAAGGTTTCGAGCTCAAAATGAAAATCTCGCATATTCCAGTCCTGGGACTTGGTTTAAAAACCCTTGGCGCAATGCTAGTTGATTCATTAAAGGGATTTTCCTTTCTTGGTATAATTCTATTGTTTTCATTTTTGGTGCTTTTTTCTAGTTCTATTTATGCACAAGGTCCAAATGCTCCAGGCCCTTTGCCGGGTGAGCCTGGGGACAAAGCATATACTCGTAATTTGTTTTCGGGAGTGTTTGCTTTTATTTCTACTGTTGGTGTTTTAGTTGTTATTTGCATGCCTAGTCGCAAAATTTCGTAAAATGATTTTCGTTGGGTTTTTTGACTTTAACCTTATAGCTTTAGGGGTCCATATATGGTGCAGCAATCTTCAATTGATTTTCTTGCTATTGCAAATCGTATTATTGCAGGCGGGGATATTACAAGGGATGAAGCCAAGCAACTTCTCCTTGTTCAAGGCGGAGAACTTTATGACTTGTTCTATGCTGCTAATAAGGTCCGTAGGCATTTTCATGGTAATAAAGTTACTTTTTGCAGCATTCTTCCTACTAAATTTGGGAATTGTAGTGAAGATTGTAAATTCTGTGCCCAAAGTGCTCATTATGATGCTGATGTTAACGCTTACCCCATGATGGATGGGGATGATGTTGAAAAAGCGTGTACTAGTGCTCGAGATAATGGAGCCAGCGCTTTTGGTATTGTTAATAGTGGTAGGGGGCCAAACAAAAAGGAATGGCCTAAAATCATGGAAGCAATCGGGGCCATGAAGAAGGTTGATGGTATTACCCATTGTGCAACTCTTGGCACTTTAAATGAATCTCAAGCCAGAGATTTAAAAGCTGCTGGTATCCGCAGAATTAATCATAATCTTGAAACTTCAAAAGAGTTTTACCCCAAAATTGTTACCACTCATACTTGGCAGGATCGTGTTGATACCGTCAAGCTTGCACAAAAGGTTGGCCTAGAGGCGTGCTGTGGTTGTATTTTTGGAATGGGGGAAAGTGTTGATGATCGGGTCAGCCTTGGATTTAGCTTGAAAGAGCTAAATCCTCATGTTGTTCCGCTTAATTTTCTCCACCCTATTGCTGGCACTCCCCTAGAGAATGAGCCCAAACTTAAGCCAATGGAAATCTTAAAGATTATTGCTGTTATGCGCTTGATCCTTCCCAAGCAAGATTTGAAAGTTGCTGGCGGAAGAGAGAAAAATCTTCGTGATCTACAAAGTTGGATTTTTTATGTCGGCGGCACTAGTGGCCTGATCGGTAATTATCTTTCGACTTACGGTCGCGCTAATCAGGAAGATTTACAAATGATTAGCGATCTGGAACTTGAATGGCAGGACGACCGTGTTGGTGATTTGGATGAATCGATTCCAGATTCTGAACCTGTTCCACATTCTAAAGGTTCGCTACTGCAACTTCCCGTATTGAACTTTTAACCTTGGGATTGCTAGATAAATTGGAAAATCCTGAATCTCAATCTGCTGATCATTTGGACTGGGTCCAGCATGAATTGGATATTATCTCTAATGCTGGTCTGAAACGATTTCGCAAGGCACTTAATTTTTGCCCTGATGGTTCTATCCTTTATCGTAAGAAAAAGCTCGTTAATTTTGCTTCGAGTGATTACTTGGGGTTTTCAAAACACCCTGCAGTTATTCATTCGGCTCGTAAGGCGCTTCATTCTTATGGTGTTGGCGCTGGAGCATCGCCATTGGTTTCTGGATATACGCAAATTCATCGGGCTCTCGAACGAGAAATTGCACAATGGGAGGGCTTTGATGATGCGCTCGTCTTTTCCAGTGGATTTGGCGTCAATCTTGGAACTATCTCGGCTCTAGTTCATCCCAAAGATTTAATTCTTTCTGATGCTTTGAATCATGCCAGTATTATTGATGGCTGCAGGCTTTCTCGTGCAACTTTAAGGTTTTTTAAGCACAAAGATTGTGATCATCTTCAGGATTTAATTCTGAGGGCCAAGGGTAATTTTAGAAAGTTATGGATTATCACAGACACCCTTTTCAGCATGGATGGTGATCATGCACCAGTTGAACAACTTTTTCAAATTGCTTTGAAAAATGACGCTATGTTAATTCTTGATGAGGCCCACGCTACAGGGGTTACGGGCGTAGGTGCACGAGGCTTGACTGATGTATTTCCGGTTGGGCTCGACTGGAAGAGTAGGGTTGTAAAACTAGGGACTTTAAGTAAAGCCTTGGCGTCCCAGGGTGGTTTTGTTTGCGCAAACAAGAAAATAATAACCCTGATTAAAAATAAAGCTCGTTCTTACATTTTTTCTACCGCCCTTTCACCCGTTTGCGTTGCAGCAGCTAGAACCGCAATAAAGCTTATTAATAAAGATATTAGCCTTGGAGCCTCAGTTAATTCGCTTTCTGCTTATTTGCGCAGCAAACTTTTGGATATGGGCCTTGATATAGGCCAATCAGAAAGCCATATCATTCCTGTTATTTTTCGTGATTCGAAAAAAACAATGCGTATTTCTAAGAGCTTATTGGAAAAGGGGTATTTGGTGCCGCCAATTCGTCCGCCTTCCGTTCCCGAAAATTCGTCAAGGCTTCGCATTTCTATCACAGCTTTCCATAGCCATGAATTAGTAAATGATTTTCTTTTAAAGTTAAAGTTAGTGCTAAGTCAGAATTAATTATTTGTAGGGTAACTGTCAGGCAAATCGTTGTTTTGTACGACATCATTGCCGTTTATTTTGAATGAGTCTGAATTTTTATCATCATCATTCTTATCTTCGGTTTCTACATCCCGATTACTTATTTGAATTGTTCCTTCAAATTGAGGCTTTTTTTCAACCGCATCACCGGTACTTATTTGTATTCGAAAGGGTAGGTTGGCAATGTTTAAACAATCATTGTTTTTTAAAGTTGCTCGACGAATCTTTTTCCCGTTCACCACCGTGCCATTGGTGCTTCCCAGATCCCGAAGTAATAAAGTGTTTTCCATCTTTACTATTACACAATGGAACTTTGATATGGACTTATGATCCAAGCGTAAATCACAATCTTCCTTGCGGCCTACGACCGTAAGATCTCGTGATAACTCGATAGCGTTACCGCCCTCCAGAGGCACTAATCGAAATCGCATGGTTAGTATTTACCTAGTCAATAGAAAAGGACTACCTAAAATAATTCTTTATTGATTGAAATACCACATCTACCCTTTAATTTAACCAATAAACTATTTAAATCATAAAGTCATAATCGTTAAGTTCGTTAGAAATGTATTTTTACAAGGTAATCTGCGATAGTTTTGGTCACCAGGTTGGTCGTGAAACCTTAGATCTTACTGCATGAAATTAGAAACCCGTGTGATAAAAGCTTTTTAACTAGGCTGGGTGATTCGCCTGCTACCCAAGATGGATCGCCTAGCGATTGTGTTTCGACTATTTTAAAATTGGTATGTTTAAGCAGGTTGGCAATTTCTTGCCATGTGAATAAGTGTAAGGTTAAGCCACAAATACCTTGGTGAATGGGCAGCAATCTGTTTCCAAAATGTTTTGATCGTCTTAACCTTCGGTTAAAATCCAGCGCCAACCATTTGTACCCTTGAAAACCTTGGGCCGCTGACCACAAGTTATGCACATGGAGAATAAATTGCCCTCCAGGTTTTAATACGCGGTGGATCTCATTAAGCATTGCGATCCGATGTCGTTCATCCAATAGCATGCCAAAACTACTGAAAAGGCATGACGAATAATCAATGGAGTTGGGGCAAAGGAACGATAGATCAATCATATTTGCCCGAAGGAATAAATGTGGCCCATTGATTTTCTTAATGCTGGCTTCCAGAAGCATTGGGGTTGATAGGTCGATTCCTAAAACCTTGTGGTTCTTTTTGGTTAAAAAGTCTGCAACCCTTCCAGTTCCACAGCCAAGGTCAAGGATAATGCCAGATTTAGTGAAATGCTTATCGAGAAAACTTAAATCTTGTTGGAAAGCGGGGTTGTCTTTTAGTGAGGAATCATAGTTTGCCGCTATATACTGGCTGGATATGTATTCCCATTGGGTTTTGCTGACACCCTCAGGCATGAGCCAATCTGGCGGTGAAGAAGAATTAAAGCTCATGCCTGCAGTGCCTGACAAAGGTTAGAATTAGTTTCCAATGTTTTTCAAAGCTGCGGAAGCTGCATCTTTGAAAGATTTATCTCTCTGTTTTTTATCTTCGACAATTAACTTGAGGGATTCTTTTGCTTGCTTGGCTTCCGAACCAATTTTTCCTAACGCAACAGCGGATGCAAAACGAAGGTCATCATCTTTTAAGGTTTCCATGAGATCAGGGACCGCAGATTTTCCATCCTTGCCTAATGATCCGATTGCATCAATTGCTTTTTCACGGATGTTAGTGGGTTTAGATTTGTCTATGAAAGCAGAATGCAGGACAGAGAAACTAGAAGATCCAATTTTGCCAAGAGAAATTGCAGCTGCGTTTTGATTCTCTTTTTTCTCATCAATATTGTTTAGTAAAGATGCAAGTGCAGGGATTGCATCTTTGTTTTGAGTTTTTAAATTTCCTAGTGATTGAGCAGAAAATCTTCTTACAAATGCATCTTTGTCTTGAAGTCCAACTATTAAAGCAGAAGTGGTTTTTGAATCATCTTCTCCGCTCTCGCCCAGTGCTTTTGCTGCAGCTCTGCGTATTTCGGGATCCTTGTTTTTCATTTGCAGAATAAGTTTATTTGTGTCTTCTGCGCTGATAAATGTGCAAATGCATGCACCAAAGAAAAATGCTGAAAGGAAATGTCTCATCTGCGTTCTCCGTTAAGGTTGGTCATCACAATTCTATGATATCTTCTTGTTTGGCGAGACTCAACTTAATGTTGTTTGTGATTGCAGAATTGATTGTTGGTGTTGACAAGTAGTGATCAAATTGTGATTAATATGCAAATGGAGTTGATTGTTCAAGAAGGAAACTCTTGTAATTTGAGAAGTTATCGTTATGATCGCTCCATGTTGTGCCTAACTTTTGCAGCTGAAAATGACAGGTGTTATATTTCTTGGGTATAAAGTTAACAGGCAAGATTTCAGAGTTCTTTTGGAGGTTATAAGGTTTATGAGTGAATCCGATGTGCGAGCCGAGGTGGCACCCGTTCCATTCGCCGATCAATTCGGGGGTGGCGATAGCGAAGAACCTCCCGGTAAGCCGAAGCGTCATCCAATTTGGCGCGATGTTCCGGATCACCAATGGAATGACTGGCGTTGGCAATCTCAAAATGCCATACGATCAGTTAGGCAACTCAAAGGTTTAATAGCCTTTAGCCCCGAGGAAATGGAAGCCATAGGGTCATTGGAAACTGAGTACAAAACTGCGATTCCACCTTATTACTTTTCATTGATTAATCCTGAAGACCATGATGACCCCATTAGGCTTCAGTCTATTCCTTCTCCATTGGAACTTACTAACCCCTCTGGGTATGAATTGTCCGATCCTTTGGAAGAAGACAAGGATTCCCCTGTACCAGGTTTGACCCATAGGTACCCTGATAGGGCTTTGCTTGTTACCACACATGTTTGCTCTATGTATTGCAGGTTTTGTACCCGCAAGCGAGCTACTATGGTTCGTGGTGGCTGGGATTCAGTCAGCCGTAATGATGAACGTATGGTAGAATATGTTCGTGATCATTCTGAAATTCGAGATGTTATTGTTTCTGGTGGGGATCCTCTGACCCTTCCGATTGCAAAACTTAAGTTCTTTCTCGAAAATCTCGCTGCTATCCCCCACGTTGATGTAATTCGTATAGGAACTCGCGTTCCCGTTACTTTGCCTCAGCGGTTGTTTGATCAGTCATTGATTGATCTCTTAGCCTCAGTAGGGAAAGTTTGGATTCAAACTCACTTTAATCATCCTAACGAGATATCTGCAGAATCTGCAAAGGTTTGCATGTCCTTGTTGAGGGCTGGGATTCCTGTGAATAATCACACGGTCCTTCTTAAAGGGGTTAATGATTCCCTTGATACTATGCGCAAGTTAATGCGAGGTTTGCTTCGTATTAAAGTGCGACCTTACTATATTTTTCATTGCGATCCTGTTATTGGTGCTGGGCATTTCCGCACTTCTATCTGGAAGGGCATGGAAATCATGGAAGGTCTTCGTGGCCACATGTCTGGTTTGGGTATTCCTACTTATGTAGTGGATAGCCCGCACGGTGGCGGTAAAATTCCCGTGATGCCAAATTATGTGATCTCGGCTTCTGATGATGCTGTTGTACTTCGCAACTATGAAGGCATGCTTGTTCGTTACCAAGCCGAGGATAAAACTTTGCAAAGTAATGACCAAGGAAGAACCCGAGGCGTTAGTTCGCTTCTTCAGGGAAGCAAATCGGCTTTGATTCCTGAAAATGCTGAACGAATGATTCGTCGTCAAATGAACCTTGCTACTATTTCTGCTGAAGAAGCTTCCTCTGGTTGCTCTTCAAATGATAATGGTTCATCTGAAAATGAAACTGTGCCTGATTCTTTAATAGAGTTGGGTATTAAAAAGAAAGTTGCTCCTGGAAGGAAGGCCCGCTAGGGGTATTTAATTTAATTTAAAGCCGCCAGGTTGTATACTTGGCGGCTTTATTTTTGTTGTTGGGGAGTATCATGAAAATAGGGATTGTTTGCAATTTAAAATCAGGCGTAAAACATACGCACACTGATGATGTCGAGGAAGAGTTTGATTCACCAGAAACAATGCATGCAATCGGGGCGGTTCTAGCTTCAAAAAATCATCAAATTATATATTTTGCTGAGTCACCCGAGTTACCAGCGGCCCTTATCAATGATCGTCCTGATTTTGTCTTTAATTTTGCAGAAGGGCGTGGTGCAAGCAGGGCCAGAGAAGCCCGGGTTCCTGCACTATTGGAAATTCTTGGTATTCCTTATTCTGGTTCAGATCCTTTTACCCTTTGTGTTGGGCTTGATAAGGATGTTGCTAAAAAGATTGTTTGTGATGCAGGGGTTAAGGTCCCAAAGGGGGCAGTTTTCACCTCGGATAGTTTTGATTTGGGTTCTATTCCAATTGATTTCGCTTTCCCGGTCGTTGTCAAACCTGCTTGGGAAGGTTCTAGTAAAGGAATACGGGATTCCGCTGTTGCTAAAACACAAGAGCAATTTCGTGCCTTATTAAATGAAGCCTTAAAGGGGTATGACCAGCCAGTAATCGTTGAAGAGTATTTGCCAGGATGTGAAATCACGGTTGGATTAATTGGTAATGGCGATGGTCTAAAGGTAATAGGCGCAATGGAAATTGTCCCGAAAATTAAGGACGAATTTTTTATCTATAGTTTGGATGTAAAGAGGAATTATTTAACTAGGGTTGATTACTGCGTGCCGCCAAAAATTTCATCTGAAACTCTAGATGTTTTGTTTAGTAGTGCTATTAATGCTTTTAAAGCACTAGGATGCAAAGATTTTGCAAGAATTGATTTTCGCTTAAACTCTAGTAATCACCCTGTTTTTATCGAAGCAAATCCTCTGCCCGGGCTTAATCCAGTAACCAGCGATTTTGGTTTGATTGCCAAGGGTATGGGTTGGTCCTATGAGAATTTGATCCTTGCTGTTTTTGAAGCTGCTACGAAAAGACTGGGTCTCTAGTTTTTATACCCTGCTTTTTTCTTTTACATATTCTTTTAAACTTATACACTTTCATTATGAATGAAACTCCGCCTGTAAATGTTGTTGTTCCGCAATCACCATTCAAAGTGATGATACTTCATAACATCCCTGTTTTGCCATTAGATCATCCTGATGCTGATTCTGAACATGAAGTTATCGAAACGGTTGAAATTATTGAAAACGCACTTGCTGAGCAAGGTGTACGATTTGAAAGATTTGGCCTTGCCAGGGATTTAGCCCCTCTGATCCAAAGGTTAAATTCTGATCCGCCTGATATCGTTTTTAACATGTTTGAAGGATTTGCGGATTTTACTGAAACGGAAGTTCACCTTGCTGGCCTTCTAGAATGGATGAAAATTCCATTTACCGGCTCCAAATCCCAAGCCCTTGCTGTTGGCCGAAACAAAGCCCTAGCCAAGGCTGTGCTGCAATCTTATGGCGTATGTACTCCTGGCTTTTTTTGGGTTAACGATGAGAATGTTCCAGAAAACAATTTAGGTTGGCCTGTTATTGTTAAGCCTGCAACCCAAGATGCTAGCATCGGAGTTGATCAAGGTAGTGTGGTTACATGTCAAAATGATCTCGTCGAGCGCGTTAAGTTATTGCTTAAAAATTATGGTCCCCCCGTTTTAGTAGAGCAGTTTATTGATGGCAGGGAACTTACTGCTGCTGTTATTGAAGACCCCGAGATTACGGTTCTTGCACCCTCAGAAATTCACTTTACTATTCGAAACAAAGGCCTTTGGCCTATTATCTCTTATGATGCCAAATGGAAGCCTGAATCCCTTGAATTTGAGGGCACTCCCTATGAGTACCCCGCCAAACTTACGCCTGAGCTAATGGTGAGGGTAAAAGATACCGTAAAACGAGCTTATCTTGCTCTTGGAATTCGTGATTACGGAAGAATAGATATGCGGGTTTCTTCCGATGATACTATCTATGTCATTGAAGTTAATCCAAATCCCGACCTTCATATTGTTACCGGATTGGCGATTAGTCTTGATTCTGCCAACCAGACCTATGGAGTTTTTCTTGAAAATCTTGTGACTCGTGCTTGGAAGCGTGGGCCTTGATTTAGTTTCCTTATTGTTCATAGAAATAAGAAGTTGGGTCTTTCATAGAAGCATTGATAAAGCCATTTTTTCTTTCAGCACATTTATTGCATCTGCCACAATGAACTCCATTTGTTGGATAAATGCAGGAAAAAGTGTGTTCCAATGGCGCATCCTTACCTAATTTTAAAACATCAGTCTTATGCATTCCCGCATAGGGCCTAAGTAGTTTTACATTTCCTGAAACCGATTCGTTAATGGCCTGTTCCATGCCAAGAAAAAAACTATCAGTTGCATCTGGGAAGGGATTGGATTCTAAAACTGCCAATGAAAGACTCTTAACTTGATTAAGATTGCACCATAAAAGAGACTTCGCAGTCAAAAGAACATTTCGTCCTGGCAAAAAAACCGCTTCGTCAGGGGATTCTATATCCGGAACATTAATTCCGGTCAGGCTCCAGTGATCTTTGTACAAATCATTAACGGGAATATCGAGTACAACTAATTCGCCTAAGTTGGGGGCCTCAAGAGCGTTAATGAATTTTTTCAGGTAATGTAATTCAGTTTTTTCCCAGTATAGCCCACATTGGATAAATATTGGCCACACCTTTGGAAATTTATGGTTGACCATATCTGCCAATAATATTGCACTATCCAGACCACCACTTACTAAAACAGCAGTTGGATAATTAATAAGTTCTTTGCGAGTGATGGAATTCATAAAATACCCTCGTGGGATTTTGAAGCTATAATACATTAGTCTTGCGTAAATATTTTGGTAGGTGCTTCAATTACCTATGTACTATGGTATGTTAGAGGTGATGGTGGTTTTCTACTAATATTATTATTTTTTGATAAATAGATGATGGGGTTTGAAATGAAATGTTTAATTGAATTTGAACAGATATTGAAGAAATCGTCGTCTTTATCGCCCTATACATTCTCTGGTTTACCTGGGGTTTGCGAGTATCTAGCGGAGCCGCGCAGCAAAGAAGAGTTGGCTGCGCTTTATAAAGCTTGCCTGGCAAATAAAATACCATTTAAAATTTTAGGTAATGGATGTAATCTTCTTGTACGAAGTGCCATGGTTTCTGGTGTAGTTGTTAAATTGACGAATCCCGTATTTTGTGGTTTTGAAAATCTAGGAAACACGGTTCGGATGGGGGCAGGGGCTTCGATTTTTGCAGCAATATCATTTTGTTCACAAAACAACATGGCTGGTTTTGAAACACTTATTGGCATACCAGGTACGATTGGTGGTGCTTTACTTTCAAATACTAGCGATAAATCTGGACCTATCTCAAGGTTTGTCAGAAAAATTGAAGTTCTGGATTCACTTGGTAATCTTCAAATTCGGGATAAAGAAGAGATTTCTTTTAGTGATAAAGGAAACGATCTCAGAGATTTGGTGATTCTGAGTGTTGAGTTTGCATTTGAGCATGACAAAACCGAATCGATTGTTAAAAGGTTGAGGAAAGCTTGGATTAGTAGGAAAATCCAATTGCCACTTGGAGTTCCCTATACCGGTAAAATATTTAAAAACCCAAGGGGCCTTACTGCTGCATCATTGATGGAGCAGGGTGGATTTCAAAAAGCCCGGGTTGGAGGTGCTGAGATTTGTGATCGTGATTCAAATTATATTGTTATCCACCCTAATGCCGTCGTTGAAGATGTTTTAAGATTGATTGAGCAAATTAAACAAGGGATTCGCGAAAGATTCAATGTGGATCTGGAACTTGAAATCGCCATCTGGTAATTAAGCTGTAAGTGGATAATATTGTGAAAAAAATAGTCTTCTCTTGGTTAGGTTTTTGTTTTGTAATTGTTGTATCGTTCGTCTCATGTGGCGTTTTAATTCATTTTCTATCTAAAGCTGATTACTCTTTTAATCGATTAATTGTTTCACGTCATAATTCTTTACAGCTATTTGCAGATATTAACTGTTCTTTTCCGCCTGTCTTGTCCAAAGAAGACTTTCTCAGTGAAGTTCGTTATCTCGGAAATTTAAAAGAAGAATACGATTTGTTGGAAGAGGGGGTATTGGCGCGAATTTATAACGCATTCCAGGTTCATCCTTGGGTACAAAAAGTTGTTGATGTACAACGGGAAGGCCCGAAAAAAATAAAGGTTATCTTGGAGTTTCGAACCCCTGCATTGGTAGTTCCCATAACCCCGATTAAAGATCAAATTGAGGTAGCTGAGAGATTTAGAGTGGTTGACGTTAATGGTGTTATTTTACCAAAAAATGCACTTCAAGTTGGATTACCTGTTCTTGCGAAACCTTTACCATTCCCAACTGATAAAGCAGGGGTTCAGTGGAAAAATGAGCAGGTTATTTCCTGTGCTAAAATTCTTGGTTGTTTTTCAGGGGTTGTATTCCCTAGTGACTGTTTGATCGAAGTTAAGGACGATGTTGTTATGATTTATTCGGAAATAGGTCCTTTTAAAATTGTATGGGGGCCTTTATCCAAGGATGAACAAATAGCCAATCAGGAAGTTGATGAAAGGAAAACCATCTTTAAAACAAAATATTCCGCATGGAAACAAACTGATATGAAAGATGGTTTCATTATAAATCTTTTAAGTTCAACTCAGAAATAGATTTAAGATTTAAGAAAAGGGATTAGGAGGCGAGACCAAGTTTCAAATGATTCTTCCTCTTCTTTAATTTTGCTGATACTTGAGAATTTGCAATCTGTCAGATTAAGTTCTTTTGATTCTAAGTCTGAGGTTTCCAATTGATATAAGTGCACAATCCCCAGATGAACTTTTCCCACCTCGTTGGAATCATCATTAATAAACCCTAAAAGTTGAATATTGTTCGATGGGTCGATTCCAACTTCTTCTTTAAGTTCGCGCCAAAGTCCTTTAATGTAACTGTTTTGTCCGATATCACCATCCTCTTTTTCGATGTGCCCACCGACTCCAAGCGAGCGGAGCATCCTAAGCCTTGTTTCTGAGCTAGCTTTGCCCCGTTGGTAGCTGAAAAATCCTTTTGGGCTTTGAAAAACCACATAGGGGATTAATTGTTTATAGTTAGGGTCGTTTTCGGCTAAATCTCTTTGCATGAAAAAGAGTTGGGGGTTTTCTAGAAATGATTTAACCAAGGATTCAGATGCAGGATTAAACCCTTGTTTTAAAAGTGGTTCAGGAATATGTTTTCTTTCAATTACTAAAATGCTGGCTTTGCTCATGGTACTATTTTCCTGATATTAAAAATCGGGGTATTACCCTAATATATTATTCAGAAATTCAGGTTAGTCAGGTCATTTTGATTTGGGAAGGAATTAGTTTTGTTATTTTTGTTTAAGTAATGGAAAATAGTGTTGTAAAGTTTATTCTAAGGTTTGGTTACAACTTGTGTTTTGTTCTTCTTAGCAGATTAAGTCATGCAACATTTAAAATGTAACAAACATAACGCTTTAAGTTCTCTTCAAAACAAAGATGTTGTGCGGGTATTTAAATATAGAGTCATTGATAATATTGTTTTTTATTCGTTACTATTGGGTTTGATTTTGGTCCCATTATTAAATCATGGGTGTCATTCCAGTCCCCATACAGATGATGAGCTTTATTTGGATGTCTTTGATATTAAAAATGATGTGGGGTTAAATAAAAAAGCCCGACCAAATAAGTCGGGCTTAGAGTTTTTTAAGTAATTCTTAAAGCTTCGGTACATCCATCGGCAATGGATTGGTGTAAAGATCGAGTGCGGTTATTTTAAGTGTGGTAATCGCTTTTTGAATTTTTGCTAAATTTGGGTCATCACGTGAATCAAACCCTCCAACAGTAACAATGCTACTGGTTCGCGTATGCAAAACATAGGCATCGAATTCAAGTTTTCTTAAAACACGAGCTGTTTCATGAGCTTGCAAAGCTGCTGCGCCTAACATATCGCCTTGCCTGCTTCCAAATAGTTTGTCCATAAATGATGTGGTTACCGCTTTGGTTGATTGAAGAATGGCGGAACCGTTATACTCTTTAACTACCAAAGTGACGGATTTTGAGTTTTTTAGAAGGCTGTATTGTTCGTCAGCGTTAAGTGTTTTTAATACTGGGTCAGGTTTATTATTTGCAATAGTTTGATTTGGGATAAGAGGGTTTCGCACAACAAAAGCTCGTGTAAACGGATTTACTCTTTCCCTTCGGATTTCAGCGCCTTTTTTGTCTGCGGTTGGAACATAAATGTTAATTACATCAGAAGTTTCTTTTCCTTGTTCCAGTTTCAAATCAGGGGGAGGAAGCTTTTTTATTTTCTCAAGATTTTTACGGGCATCTTCAATATCTTTGTAACCACCGACTAGTACGGCGCATTGTTCAGAAACGCGGGTGAATTTCATCGGCTGCCTTAATTCAGGGCTCATTTTTTGTCGTCTTTCGAAGTCTGCGATTTGTTTTTTCTTTTCTTCTTCCCCGTAATTAAAAATGTATCCTTTGAGATTATCTCTTGTTCTCAGGATTTCTGAAATTTGCTTTGATAATTCGGGTGCATCGACCCCAGAATAACTGGCGCAGCATATTAGCCATGTACCTGCTTCGACCGTTAATGGATAAGGGTTTTTTGAAGTTGAGGTGTTTGCAATACTCGAAACTACAAAGATACAGGCACTTAAAATAACGGATGCAAAAAGACGCATCTTGACCTCCATTTAATCAACCAAAACCTTGTGCTCGGCTTTTCCGAACTACAACTTTAGTAATTAGATGAGAGTCTGATAACAAATAAAAATAATTTAGTCCAGAGGCCAATTGCTTCCCAAGGCCTTCATTTGCTCTAATCTTATTTCCCCAATTGCCTGTTTTCCCAATTTTAACATGCTGTCGAGTTGTTTTTGGTCGAATACGGATTCTTCGCCACTTGCTTGGATTTCAATAAACTTCCCGCTACCTGTCATTACAAGGTTGCTATCAACTTCAGCCCCAGAATCTTCTTCGTAGCAAAGGTCGAGTAATACCTTGTCATCAACAATACCCATGCTAATGGCGGCAATGCTGTCTTTTAAAATTTCGTGAATAGGTGCAAGTGGTTTGTCGGAGTGTTTCTTTTCAAGTGAGCGTAATGCATCAACAAGGGCAACAAATGCGCCATTAATGCTGGCTGTTCTTGTCCCGCCATCTGCATCTAAAACATCACAATCAATCCAAAGGGTACGCTCACCTAGTTTTTCCAAATTTACAATTGCGCGTAAACTTCTGCCGATAAGTCTTTGGATTTCTACGCTACGGCCATCAACTTTCCCTGATCGATCTCTGGCCTTTCGGTTTCCTGTACTTCCTGGAAGCATGGAATATTCTGCAGATAGCCATCCTTTTCCTTTACCTAATAAAAAAGGTGGAACTGATTGATCAATAGTGCAGGTGCAAAGAACGGTTGTTTTGCCGCTGGAAACCAAAACGCTTCCTGGGGCTTGCTTGGTAAAATTTCGTTTAAAACGCAAGGGCCTTAACTCATTCGCTTTTCTTCCATCAATACGCATTTTGGTAATCCTAATCTGTGTAAGTTATTTTTTTGAACCAAGAATCATATCGAGTAAAATCGCTTTTTGGGCATGCATCCTGTTTCCTGCTTGTTCGAATACAATGCTTGCCTCGCCATCAATTACTGAGTCTGTAACTTCTTCGCCCCTGTGGGCAGGAAGACAATGCATGAATTTGCAATGCTTTGGTGCTTTGCTCATCAAACGATCATTGATTTGGAATTCTTTGAATTTCTTGATTCGTTTTTCGTTTTCGTTTTCCTGCCCCATGCTGGTCCACACATCTGTGTAAATGATGTCCGCATTTTTGAGGCTATTAATCGTATCTGAAGATTGAATTAAAACCGCTTTTGGAAATCGCTTGGAAAACAAATCTAAAAACTCTTTGTCGAAATGGTAAAGCTTCGGTCCTGTAAGAATAAAGTGGTAACCAACCAATGCGCAAGCGATTGCAAGGGATCTCGAAACATTGTTACCATCCCCAATAAAAACAACTGTTTTACCTGGTTTTGGCCCAAACGATTCGCGAATTGTCAGGATATCTGCAATTGACTGGCACGGATGAAATTGATCACTTAGGCCATTGATCACGGGGACCGAAGAGCTTTTAGCAAATTCGACAATAGTATCGTGAGAAAAAGTTCGTAGTACAACTGTGTCAACATAATGACTCATGGTGCGGGCAAAATCTGCAACAGTTTCCCGGACGCCGATCTTGCCATCTGCGGTGCCAAGAAATATTGAATTTCCACCCATTTGCATCATCCCAGCTTCAAAACTAACTCTGGTTCGAAGTGAGGGCTTTTCAAAGATAAGTCCCAAAACCTTTCTAGGTAGTAGGTCTGGCCTTTTTCCTTTTAACCAGTCTGCCTTAATCTTTTCTGCCAATTCGAGAAGTTTAACGAATTCCGATTCGTTGTATTCAAGTAATGAAAGTAAATGCTTCATTTGCGTTACCATTAATAATTTTGATTAACTGCTAAGATTGTGCAGCAATAAAATGTTATCCAAGAATGATTTTTTCAAGTATGTCGCAACCCTCATCAATCTCAGCATCGGTAATGTTGAGGGCCGGTAACAAACGAATTACCGTGTTGTGGGTGCAATTTATGAGTAATTTTTGTTCCAAACATTTTTGGACGATGTGGGTGGCATCTTCTGCAAGTTCAAGCCCAATCATAGCACCAGATATCCTGATGTCAGAAATCAGGGAGCATTTTTCTTTCCAAGATTCGAATTTGCTTTTAAACCGATTGCCAATGACAACAGCCCTTTCAAGAAGGTTTTCTTTTTCAATTGTTTCAATGGTTGCAATTGCCGCCACACATGCGATTGGGTTTCCACCGAATGTTGCAGCATGAGTTCCTGGTTTAAGCTTTGCTGCGAATTCTTCTCGGGCAATTAACCCACCACATGCAACACCCCCCGCTAAAGCTTTTGCCAACGAAACGCAATCAGGGATAACATTCCAGTTCTGATGTGCAAACCACTTTCCTGTCCTTCCCGTCCCTGTTTGTACTTCGTCGAATATTAACATTAATTTGTTTTCATCACAGATCTTGCGCAAGCCTTCAAGGTAACCTGCGGGCGGTAGGTTGATTCCCCCTTCACCCTGTATTGGTTCAACCATGATGGCACAGGTTTCTGAATCAATGGCCTGGCGAGTTGCTTCTAGGTCACCAAATGGGACATAAGAAAATCCCGGCAGCATTGGTTCGAGGCCTTGATGGTATTTTGGTTGCCCGGTAGCACTAAGTGCAGCAAAAGTTCTGCCATGGAAACTATTCAACGCAGTGATGATTTTGTATTTTCCTGGGCCGCCATTCAGTCGCGCCATCTTAATAGCTGCTTCGTTAGCTTCAGTTCCGCTATTACAGAAAAAGCACTGTCCACCCCAACCAGTTCTGGTGGCGAGCGCTTCCGCAAGCATACCTTGAGGTTCTGTGTACCATGAATTTGGAACATGGATGAGTTTGCCTACTTGGTTTTTTACTGCTTCAACGATAAGGGGTGGGCAATGGCCAAGCAATCCGCATCCCCAGCCTGGAAATAAATCTAGGTACACATTTCCTTCGTCGTCCCAAACTCTGGAACCTTCGCCGCGAACCAAGCAAACAGGAAACTTTTTGTAATTTGCAATTACATACTTGTTGTAACTGTTCAACAAGTTGGAATTCATAGTAGTCCTTTTCTTTAAATGTTAATTCAACACTAATTAAGTGTAATCTCTGTACCGGTGCCTTGTTTGGTAAATATTTCAAGTAGTAATGAATGCTTTTGCCTGCCATCGATCATGTGGGTTTTACCAACACCTTTTTGCAAACTATCAAGGCAAGCTTCAACCTTTGGGATCATGCCGGAATCAATTATCCCTTGCTTGATTAATTCTTGGCAGTCTTTTTGATTAAGACTGGTAATCAAGGATGAAGGGTCTTTGCGATCTCGAAGTATTCCTGGGGTATCAGAAAGGAAAACAAGTTTTTCAGCTTTTAAACTCATTGCAACAGCGCAAGCGGCAGTGTCCGCATTGATGTTGAGCCAAGAGTTTTTATCATCAATCGCCAGCGATGGAATGACTGGAATCACCCCGGCGCTTATAAAATCTGAAATAAGATTGTTGTCTACTTTGTCTACGATTCCAACATGCCCAAGATCTGTAAATCCGTTTTCAGTGGGCAACAACCATTTTTTGCCCCACAGTACCTGCATTGCGCCGGTATGAAGAGGGATAGCTCGGCCCCCAAGATTTCGGATTCGTCTAACTATATCAGCATTGGTGTCATTGGTGAGAACTTCCCTGACAATAGCAAGAGTATCGTCATCAGTAATTCTACGCCCTGCAATTTTTTTTGGTTGAAGGCCTTGCTTGGCCATAGCTTGGTCGATTGCTTTGCCCCCGCCATGAACCAAAACGGGGAACATGCCAGCCGTTTCCATTAGAACCAAGTCTGCCAGAGTGCTGGTAAGGCAGCTTGAATCATCCATGATGCTTCCGCCTAATTTAACCACCACAATTTTTTTTCTAAAGGCCCTGAAATAATCCAGCGCCTCTACCAATGCCTCAGCTTTATGTAGTGCATTCATTTTTATTAAACCTAAGTAATAAATGGTAATAATAGGGCTGATTTCTAAGATGTCAACACTTCTAAGGGTTAATTGTCATTTGTTTGAAACTTTGATGTGGAATAAAAATATTAAATGGTATAATTGACAACTGTTTCCTATTTTCATTTGGAGGAAGTTATGAAAAATCTTGTTCTCGCTGCTTTTGGGTTATTGTTTTTTGTCGGAATGGTTTCTGCTGCCGACAAGCCTGCTAAAGAAATCACCCTTAAAGGTGAAATTAATTGCTCTAAGTGTGCTTTAAATGAAACCGCAGATTGTGGCCATGCCATTAAGGTTTCAGAAAAAGGCAAAGAAGTAATTTATTACTTCAAAGATAACGGCAAAGCAGAATCTTATCATGATACGGTTTGCAACGGGCCTGCTAAAGGTTCCGTAAAAGGCGTTGTGCTTGAAAAAGATGGAAAGAAGTGGATTGTTCCATCAAAAGATGGCGTTAAGTACGACTGATTTTCATGTTTTTGTGATTTATTTTGCCGTGATTGGTTCTCCAGTCGCGGCTTTTTTATTGGTTACCCTGCTACAATAATTTGGTATCATGAGTTGATCTATACAGGGAGGAGATACCTGAATGAAAGTGATTCTTGCAAATCCAAGAGGTTTCTGCGCCGGTGTCAACATGGCTATTGAAAGCCTAGAAAAAGCCTTGGCAAAATTTGGCTCGCCTCTTTATGTTTATCATGAAATTGTTCACAATAGACCCGTTGTTGACCGCTTCAGTAAAAAAGGCGTCGTCTTCGTTGATAAAATTGATGATATTCCTGAAGGCTCAACTGTTTTGTACAGTGCGCATGGCGTCTCACCGACTATTAGGTTGGACTCTCAGAAACGAAATCTACTCGCGATTGATGCCACCTGCCCGCTTGTGACCAAGGTTCATAAAGAAGCTGTTAAATTTGCAAGTGAAGGCTACACCATTATTTTGATTGGCCATGAAGGGCACGACGAAGTACTTGGCACGATGGGTGAAGCTCCAGGAAGTATTGTTTTGGTGGAAGATGTTCAAAGTGCAAACAATTTGGTTTTGCCTAAAGATACCAAGGTTGCGTTTTTGACCCAAACAACCTTAAGCGTTGATGAAGCACAGGTTATTATTCAGGTGTTGAAGAAAAAATTCCCACATATCATCGGGCCATCTAAGGATGATATTTGTTATGCAACTCAGAATAGACAAGAAGCCGTCAAGGAACTTGTTCCTGAAGTTGATCTTGTTTTAGTTCTTGGAAGTCAAAACAGCTCAAATAGTATGCGTCTTTCGGAACTTGCAATATCCTTGGGTAAACCTGCTTATTTGATTGATTCTGTCAAAGAGATTAATCCCGAATGGCTGGTTAATACTGAAATTATATTAATTACTGCTGGTGCAAGTGCCCCGGAAGATGTTGTTGAAGAATGTGTCGAATGGCTCAGAATTAATTATAATGCCCAAGTCGAGAACAGAATCATCCGGGAAGAGCATGTCCAGTTTCCCTTGCCTAGAGAGTTGAGAGTTATTTCCAATTCTGTTTCGTGATTGATAGGAACCAAATTTGGATAACTTCATCAAGTATCTTGTAGATTCAAGACTTCCAATTCTTCCTGTGAAAAAAGATTTCAAGATAGGATGTATAGGGTCTGGTTTTATTATGAAAGATTGCCAAATCCCTGCTTATAAAAGTGCGGGATTCCATGTCTCTTGCATCTCTTCAAGATCTAAAGATAAAGCAAAAGAAGTTGCTTTAGATCATAATATCCCAGTCGTGTTTGATTCAATTGATGAAATGCTTGAGCATGGTGATTTTGATATTTTAGATATTGCGGTTCCGCCGGAAGCTCAACCAGAAATTATAATGAAGGCCCTTGAGCAATCTAAAAAATTGCGAGGAATTCTTGCCCAGAAGCCTCTTGCAATGGATTTGCTTACTGCAAAAAAATTGGTTAACGCGTGCAAACAAAAGTCAGTCGTTCTTGCAGTGAATCAAAATATGCGTTTTGATCAATCGGTAAGGGTTGCGAAATCTCTTTTAAATTCAGGGAAACTTGGAGATATCGTTCTGGCTACCATTGAAATGCGAGCTATTCCGCATTGGATGCCTTGGGCCCAAGGTTTAAAATCGCTTTCAACTTTTATCATGAGCATTCATCATTTAGATACTTTTCGCTATTGGTTGGGGAACCCTGATCGCGTTTTTGCTAGTACTACCAAAGACCCAAGAACTAAATTTTCGCATACCGATGGCGTTAATTTATACATCCTCGAATATGATTCTGGAACACGCGCTTCTTCTTGGGATGATGTTTGGGCCGGGCCTGCCAAGGAAGGTGCGGGCGAGGATATTTATATTCGGTGGCGAATTGAAGGTACTCTTGGCATGGCAAAAGGTACTATCGGTTGGCCTAAATACCCTGAAAAAACTCCAAGTACCTTGGAGTTCACCACTGTTGGTGATAATGGTAAATGGCATTCGCCAACATGGGACGAAGTTTGGTTTCCCGATGCTTTTGTTGGCACAATGGCTCAATTATTGCGTGCGGTTGAATTAGGGATCGAGCCGGAAATCAGTGGTGATGATAACCTGTTGACTATTGCGTTGTGCGAAGCGGTTATGATTTCAGCTTCAACCCACCAAGCAATAAATCCTAGCGCTTTAATTGAATCAAATTAATGGAATCTGGGTGAGAGCGAATAGTTTGTATAATCCCTGAGGCCTTGTTTAAAGTTTCAAGGTATTCATCGTTAGGATTCGAATCTGCAACAATCCCGCCTCCCGCTCCAAATTGTAGCCATTTTTCTGATGAAAATATACTTCGTATCAAAATGTTTGTGTCCATGGATCCGTCAAAACCAAGATACCCTGCGCTGCCGCAATAAATCCCGCGGGGTGATGTTTCTAACTCGGAGATTATTTCCATCGATCGTATCTTCGGGGCCCCTGTTACAGATCCTCCTGGAAAACAGGAAAGCAATAAATCTAAGGCGTCATGCTCTGGTTTTAAGTTGCCTGTAACTTTTGAAACTAAATGGTGTACATTTGAGAAGGTTTCAAGTTTGCAAAGTTCTTCTACTTGAATGCTTCCGAATGAGCAAACTCGCCCCAGATCATTTCTGAGCAAATCTACAATCATTACATTTTCGGCTCTATCTTTTGGGCTATTTAGAAGCGAATTAGCCATCTCGGTATCTTCTTGTTCTGTTTTTCCTCTGGGCCTCGTTCCTTTAATTGGACTTGTTATTACTTTGTTATTTTGGAGGGTTAGAAATCTTTCAGGAGATGCGCTTAAAATGTTACCCATCGAAGTAGTTAGATAGCATGAAAATGGGGCAGGGGATGTTTTTGAAAGTAATTCGTAAAGCAATCGGTCATCACAAAATTTTGGATGCCAGAACCTTTGTGATAAATTAATCTGAAAAGAATCTCCTGCATTGATGTATTCAATACTTTTTTCAACGCTTTTTATGTAATCAATCGCGGAATTATCGCAATAAAAATGCTCGTCTTCAAATAGCCTGGATAAATTTTCAGGAGCTTTATAGCTTAATTCTTTCTGAGTCAAATTTGGCAGATGGTTTTTCGTGGGAGTTTCCAGAAGTTTAAGAACCATATCGGCACGATTTTTAGCACGAAGGGTTTGTAAATTTTCTGTTGTTTCAGGGAAACCAGTTGAAACCAGCCAAACTTCTTCTTTTCGTAAATCAAATGATAGAACCCAGTCGTAAAAGCCTATTGATAAGTCAGGCGATGGGATAAAAGCTTTGCTATCCGACGGTAACTTTTCTATTTGTTTCGATAATCCATACCCAAATAGCCCTGCGATCCCGCCTTGGAATGGAGGAACTCCATCCGTTGGTTTAATTTTCCAACGGCTATATTCGTTTCTTAATGTTTTTAATATATCGTTTTGTTGGTGTTGATTTGTGTCCGCTTGCTTTTCCAATACTTTAAATGGATCTGCAGTTAAAAAAGCATAATCACTGCCGCTGGCGTTTCCTTCAAGGAACAATAACCCAGGAAGATTTTGCAATCTATAAAAAGCCTCGCATTGGCTTATTGGCATACTTATTTTTTTGATGTACGGTGTAATCACTATTCAGTCTTTTCTTAGGTCGTAAAGTTCTTATTCTATTTTTTTGTCTACCATTGGATTACGATGGATGGTTTCTTCTCGCGTTAAGAAACCCCACTGTAATTCCTGATCCTGAGTATAATTTTTCCCCAGTGTAATTGCTGTCATCGCTTTACAAAGTTCAAATCCTAAATAAAAGGAATGGGATTCATCTATTTCTTCTGTTTTTTTTACTTCCTCAATTAATTTGTAAGGATCTTGGCCGATTAGATGAATGTTTTTATTCATGATGTGGATTACTCCCTCTTCGGCAAATATACGGAAATTCTTGTCCTTTATTTCCGACTTAAATCGGTTAAGGGTTTCTATTCCATGCCTTCGTTCGGTGGGATCTCTAAGTAATAATAATCCCGGTTCTAATCGCTTGGGGATTACTTGCTTTGTGATGGCATGAAACATCAGTTTTCTGGCAAGATCTATTTCTTTAACCGAAGTCCTGCACCAGTTAATAACGGATGTAGTTAAAACACTTTGAATATTAAGTTCTTGGCATATTGCAATTAATAATGCATTGATCCCGGAAGAATCTGAATCTGTTAATTCGGTTACATTTCCAATTCCCATCATCATGGGGATCGTGGGGTAAAGTTCCCGGGCTTTATAATATCCGAGTAATGATTTTGCGAAGCCAAGCCCGATGGGTTCTAGAATTGGGTCGATTCTAAATTTACGGTTCCAACTCAGTAGTTTTTCAACACATTTACTTAAAGTTTCTAGTTTGCCAGGTTCTTTTGGTATCAAAACAAATTCGCATTCTAAATGTTTAGCAATTTCAAGATTATCTTCGTTGATACTTAAAACCAAATCTGCCCCTGCATTTACTGCACTTTCTACTTCCACGGGATTAAAACTATCGATGGAAACTTTGATATTTAGTTTTTTTAGTCTTTGAACACATTCACCAACTTGTTTCCAAGGCGTGCCAGGATTCATTCCTAGATCAATGATATCGGCGCCTTGTGAAATAAGATGAATGGCTGTAGTTTCGATCTCTTCCAAGGATAAATCAGGCGCATGATTTATTTCCGCGATTATTTCGATGTTGTATTTTCCATAATCAGGATTTGTCGCATTAAAATTTCCAACCTTTAAAAAGTTAGGTAAATCTCGAAGGTCTTTGGGGCCTTTTATGCAAGGAATGCCTGTTTGAATTTCTAAAATTTTTGCTTCTCCTCTGCATAAGCCAGGGATTATTATTTTGTCGGGTTTGTTCGTTATTTTTAAATGTGAACTAATCCATTCAATGGTTGCCAATGCTGCTACATTTATTGGTAATGTGTTAATTTCCCATTCAAATGGTAATGACTCCGTCATCCTGGAAAGCAAATCCTTGAGTGAAGGGCTTGCTAGCTTGCCTGTTACAAATAGTAACTTATCCTTGGACATTTTATGTTTGCCTGAAGAATCTTTGGTATGGTCTTATTTTACTGAAAAAACCAAGTGTTTCTTGATTTAATTCATTAATAACTATATTTGATCTAGCCGGGGCATTGGTTGCTAAGGATTTTCTTTGATGTAAGTTTTCCAAAGCTGCAAAATTTTTGTTTTTTCAGGATCCGTCACAAGATTTGGGTTGCCAAAATCTTTACCTGTAAGGGATTTTAAACATAAATACGCAGAATTACGTACCCATGCTGAATTGTCTTCCAAGGCCGCTGTAATATTAGACATGCCGATTTTTTGGTTTCGTAGGGCGATGGCTGAAATTGCAGCAGCTCGAATCTCAGAATTTTCATTATTTATGTATTCAATTAATGTTTCTTTGTTAAAGCGTACGAACCTTTCTGCAAGTGCTTTTCTTGCTTCAAATTGTTGGAAGCCTTGCAGGTTTGGAATGGCTTCAGATAAAGCTTGGGTGAATTCACCGCCTTTTCCTTTTTTGAATTCCTCAAGAGTTTCTAGAAATTTTTCGGGTTTCACATTTGTAAGCAAAGCTAGGGAAGCTTTTTCTTGAGGGGCAGCGAGGTCTTTCTTGTTATTAGTATTGTCGTTTTCTTTTTTAGTGTTGTTGTAAGTTATTTTTCCTTGAGTTGCTCCTTTTCCATCACCGGTAATTGCTACTTTAATTCCTCCTTGCTTTGATAGATTGGCAATTGCATCGCCTCCAACTCCCCCACTTTTAAGTTCGACTAAGCCAAGGTTATTTGTTTTTCCCCGAAGAAGGGTAGTTAAGTCTTCTGCAAAATTTGATTTTGTTAGAAACAGGATTGCAAAACATGTATCTGCATTATAATTTGCGTAATCACCTTTCCAGGAGCCATTAGGAAGTTGGTTGACTAAAAGAATTTCAGCACCCCAAGAGTACCAGTCTTTTCTGCCTATTGATTCCAAGCCTAACCCTGTTGCTGCTCTTTCGAGTGACCATAAGAAATAATAACTTTGTCCGCCTTGTTCTCCAAGCCTTGCAATTAATCCTTCTTTGCCTTTGCCTGCTGGATTTCCAATACAACTTCCCAATGCGAAAAGCCCCCGTCCTAAAAATACATCCTTACTAATGTCGATTCTTTCTGAGGGTTTTAGTTGGGTTCCAATTTCTACAAAAAAGCCTGAGGCTAATCCTAGACAAAGTAGGCCTGCCCCTGTCATGGTTGGAGAGGAAGGCTGGTTTCCACCACTTCCTGAATAGGCCCAACCTCCATCTTGAGCTTGCGTTCCACGGAATCTTAATAATATGCGTGAGTATGCAATATTAATGGGAATTCCGTGCCTTCTTGATACCCACAGCGCAAAAGTTGCAAATTGAGTGTTTGAATTGTCTGAACTTCCATCGTTGTTGTTTCCGGTGGCTTTTTCTTGATATATCACTTTAATTGATCGAACGACTTCAGGTGATAAATCTTCAAATGATTTTTTGCTATTAAATTTGGGAAATGTTTTTGTAGCTTTTAATTCAACTGATTTTTTTTGGTTAGTTTCAAGTCGTACTAACTCATCATTGTTCGGGCCTGGGCAATTATAACCCCACCCCCCTGATTGGGTTTGCCCAGCCAGTAACCGCATGGCCAAAGATTCGATTAAAGCAATATCCTCAATTTGGCCTAGACGGTCGAAAAATATAAGACATAACGCAATTGAATAAGTATGGGTTGTTGTTCGTGCGTTTTTTCTTAATGCAGTAATTGCTTTTGCCAAAGTTTGGTCATCTTGTGTAATACCAGATTCTAGTAATGCCATTCCTGCCAAGGCTGTTGGGCCAATATCGCTGTCTGACCAAGTCCCATCTGGTTTTTGAGCGGTTTTTAAAAAAGAGGTGCCACGATTTATTGCTGCTTCTACATCTTGCTTGGAGAATGAACTATTAGGATTGTTTTGAAAACAAACAGATTGATTCAGCAGAAGAATTAGAATCAAATTGAATTGCATTTTTTATTACCAAGAATGTTAAAGTTTCGAAGCTTATATCCATAATATCTTTTCCTGTTTGCTTTTCCTAATAAACCTTTGAAAATATAACCGTTTGCATTATGATGTTGTTTCTACAAAATCTTTGCCTTGTGTTCGGAATATTGATGATTAAAAATCTAATAGAGCCTGATTTTCCTTCGTTTTATTGGAAGGTTGGCGTAAACCTTGAAATGATTTACTTTAACAAAGAGTGGGAAATCAAAATATTAGATCACAATGCTGCATCGTGGGTAGATCAGATTCATGAAGATGAAAAATCAGATCTTATGAATGCGATTGATTCTTCTAAGTTTCTTAAAAAACATTTTTCGATGGAGTTTCGACTTCGAAATCCTGACCAGAATTGGATTTGGGTTCATGGGCGTTTCCAGCCTTTTTATGATGAATTTCAATGTGTTAAAGGGTTTGATATTTTTGGGATTGAATTTGAGTTGCAAAATCAATCAAGCAAATCCAATGTTTCCCGTTTACTTGCTGCTGAAGATGCAAGCCGCGTGAAAAGTGGCTTTTTGGCTAATATGAGCCACGAAATTCGAGCACCAATTCAAGCTATTGTGGGTTATGCTCATATGCTTGCAGATCTAGAACTTTCTGCTGATGAAAGAAAAAAAATGTCTCGGGCGATGTCTCGTAGTGGGGATTTCTTGCTCCAGTTAGTTAAAGACATTCTTGACTTTTCAAAGATTGAAGCAGGCAGGATGGATATTGATATCCTCCCTGTTTCCCCATGGTATACGATTTCCGAAGTGTTTGAAACTCTTGGGCTTCAAGCTAATAAAAAGGGTATCAAATTGCTAGCCATTCCTGAGGGGGATATTCCTGTTCTATTTCATACCGACCCTACTCGCCTTAGGCAGATCCTTGTAAATCTTTTAGGGAATGCGGTTAAATATACTTTGAAGGGTGAAATTAAAGTCCGAGTAAAGATGGATCATATTGAAGATATTCCTGGTGATTGCTTGGTGTTTTCTGTTGAAGACCAAGGTCCAGGGATGGACGATAAACAAATGGCTGCTTTGTTTAATCCATTTGTTAGGGCGGGAAAAGGTTTTTCTTCACGCATAGAAGGTACGGGCCTAGGTCTTACTATCGCCAACCGACTTGCTCGCTTATTAGGCGGTTTTATTAGAGTATCAACGAAATTGAAAGCGGGGTCGTGTTTTTCATTGTTCCTTCCTGTTGATGCGCAAGATTTACACAAAGTAGTTGATTCTGCAAAACTTGGGACCTTAAACTCGCGCGACTTAAATGCCATCACCAGTACCTTGTCGCTACCTTCGAGCGCTTCTATTTTGCTTGCTGAGGATAGCGAAGATATTCAAGTTTATTTGCGTTACCTTTTAGAAAAAGAAGGCTTGGATGTTACCACGGTTTCTTCTGGATCCAAAGTTTTGCATGAGTTAGCTCAATCTGATTTTGATTTGATATTAATGGATTTGCAAATGCCTGACGGTGGTGGAATGGATACTACAAAAATCATTCGAAATTCTGGTAATAAAATCCCGATTTTTGCTTTGACTGCCAATGCTACAAAACAGGATGAAATTGAATGTTTAGAAGCTGGTTTTGATTTGTTTTTAACCAAGCCAATTGATCGCGAGAAATTGTTGGAGGCTTTAGCTTGTTATTTGCCTATTGTTGAAAAGATCAAAGTTGAGGGGCATGGGATTGGTGAAGCTAGTTCAGATTCTAATCTAAATTTGCAGCAGCATTTTTTTAATTCACTTGTATTTAAGATAAGTAACATTATTGATTTTAATAAATCTAAGTCTTTTGATTCGCTCGAAAAAGAACTTCACCAGTTAAGGGGCGCAAGTGGGTTTTATGGCTATCCCCAGTTGGCACAAATTGGCGAAAAAATCGAATTTGCGCTCAAAAAATCTTCTAACGAGAAAGAAATTGAAGATTTGATTAAAGTTCTTTCCGTTGAAATTGATAAGATTATTTCTTAGCTAATTTTTTAATAATGGAATTTAGTTTTTAGTTTGCGCAGTTAGAACCCTTTTTGTTTACCTAGCCTTCATGATTGCTACCCGATTTGTTCATAACCTTCCGCGTTTTTAATTACTTCCTCAAGTGGTTTTTTTAACCATCCGATTGCTTTAATAGTGTTTTTATTATTCTCAGGAGGTTTTTATGAATCCGCACCTTTTAGCAAATATTGCGTGCGGAGAAGATAACCAAAAAGAGTTTTCTGAACCTTTACTAAATTCATATCGTTTAGATTTACCAATAACTGTTAATAGCGTTGAGATCTTGCCTAAAAATGGCGTTTTAAATTTAAGATCCTTTCCACTGCTTAATAATTTACCTTGGGTTAAGATATTGCCTGATCTCGAACCAAAGGTTAACACTGAATGCTGGAAATTCCCAACTCCACAAGAAGGGATCGTAAATTATGTTGCTCCAAAATTACTGGGAGATCCAAATCCTGATATTAAAAAAATAGAATCAGAGCCTTCTGAAATTTTAGATGTACTTCTTGAAAAAGACCTAACTAGGGTAAAACCATTAAAGGATATGTTTCAGTTTAAAGAACGATTAATGTACTTGTTGCAACCTCCAATCGAAGAGGTGTTTATAGGAAAAGAAGTTAGCCTTCCCTTCAAACCATTTCCTTACCAGATTAAAGGGATCGCATTTTTGATGCCAAGAAAATCAGCCTTGATCGCTGATGAAATGGGGTTAGGGAAAACGATACAAGTTATAATTTCGATTAGGCTGTTATTTCGTTCTGGTTTATTGAAAAATGTTTTAATTGCTTGCCCAAAACCGCTTGTTATTAATTGGACTCGTGAATTAAAGCTTTGGGCTTCAGATTTACCAGTAGAGGTGATTTGCGGTAATACAGAAGAACGAAGAGTGTCTTGGAATGTTTCTAATACTGCTGTAAAATTGGTTAATTATGAGTTGTTGACCCGGGATGTTCTTGAAGGGGTTGCAGAAAATAAATTTTATGATTTGATGGTTATTGATGAAGCTCAAAGAATCAAAACAAAGGGATCTAAGACCGCACAGGCTGTTTGTTCCGTACAGCGAGAGCGTAGCTGGGCTATGACTGGGACTCCCATCGAAAACCGTCACGACGATTTAATTCATATTTTTGAATTTGTAGATCCGGGTAGGGTTCCCAAAGATACCCCCCCGAAAATGTTGGCAAGTTTGACTTCTGAAAGTATTATCCGAAGGACTAAGGAGGAAGCGGCACCTGATATGCCTGCGAAAATTATCCAGGATGTTTTCCTTGAGCTTACTCCTGCTCAAAGGCAGGCTTATGATCTTGCTGAAAAAGAGGGCGTTGTTCATTTAAATAAATTAGGCGATACAGTTACTGTTCAGCATGTTTTTGAGTTGGTTATGCGTTTAAAGCAGATTTGTAATTTTGATCCTAGAACAGGTGCAAGTTCTAAAGCTGAACAATTGTTGGCTGATATGGAAGAAGTTCAAGCTACCAATAGTAAAGCGATTGTTTTTTCGCAATGGGTTAAGCCTCTTGAAGAGCTTGCTGACCAATTAAAAGATTATAATCCGTTAATGTATCATGGAAAAATTCCCTCGCAGCAAAGGCAGGGGGTTCTTGATCAATTTAAAAAAGATCCAAAAGCACATGTCATTTTGATGAGTTATGGTACTGGCAGCGTTGGGCTTAATTTACAGTTTACCAATTATGTATTTCTTTTTGATCGGTGGTGGAATCCTGCAATTGAAGATCAAGCCATAAATCGGGCACATCGTTTGGGCCAGAAGTCTACTGTTTTTGTAAAGAGGTTCATTTCTCAAAAAACTATTGAAGAACGAATCGCAGAAGTGTTAGATGCTAAACGGAAATTATTCTCAGATATTATTGATCATAGTGGTTTGCCTTCCTCTTTAGGCTTAAATGAGGAAGAAATCTTTAACCTGTTTAGTTGTGCACCACGACCCAAAAAGATTGCTGCTTAATAAGTTATCAAAAGATTCATTGTTTTTTCTAAGTTTGAACCGTAGTCAAAACCTGATACTAATTCTAAATTGATATAGTACTTGGTGTCTCGTTTCATCAGTATTATTTTATTATTGGTCTGGGAAATTATTATGGACATTACAAAACCTACTGGAAAGCTTGGCATTGTTGTTGGAGGGGGCCCAGCTCCGGGGATTAACGGCGTTATTAGTGCCGTTACTATCGAAGCTATTGTTAATGGCATGGAAGTTTATGGTTTTATTGATGGGTTTAAGCATTTGGTTAAAGGTAGTATTAGCAACATAAAAAAACTTACGATTGAAGATGTTAAAGGCATTCATATTAAAGGCGGATCAATTTTAGGTACTTCGCGAACTAATCCTGCAAAAAATGATGCAGATATGAAGCAAGTTCTTGAAGCCCTTAAAACTCTTGGAATAACCAAATTAGTAACTATTGGCGGGGATGACACTGCTTTTTCAGCTAGTCAAGTGTATCTTAAGGCTGCAGGCGCAATTAATGTCGCTCATGTTCCCAAAACAATTGATAATGATTTGCCTTTGCCCCCTTCGACTCCAACTTTTGGATTTGAAACCGCAAGGCATTACGGAGTGAATATTGTTCGTAGCCTTTGTGAAGATGCAAAAACTACTTCACGCTGGTATTTGGTTATTAGCATGGGTCGCGCTGCTGGTCATTTGGCGCTTGGGATTGGTAAAGCTGCTGCAGCTACCCTGACTATCATTCCCGAAGAATTTCAAGATAGAGATGTTTCGATGAATGAAGTGGTTGACATTCTTCTTGGCTCAATTATAAAAAGGCGCAAAAACGGTTCTAATTATGGTGTTGCTGTCCTTGCTGAAGGGCTATTGGAAAAAATAGGGGAAAAAGGTTTATCAAATGTGGATACCAATGAGTTGAGCCGCTATGGAAAAGTTGAACGTGATCCGCATGGTCATTTACGCTTGGGCGAAATTGCATTTGGAAGAATGGTTAAAGATCATCTTGCTGCAAAACTTGAAGAATTAGGAATCAGCCTGACTGTTATTGATAAAGATTTAGGCTATGAGTTGCGTTGTGCCGACCCGATTCCTTTTGATGCTGAATATACGCGTGATCTAGGCTATGGCGCAGTTAAATTCCTGAAATCTGCAGAGTGTGCAAAATACGGAGCAGTTATTTCTTTTATTGGTGGAAAGCTCCAACCAATACCCTTTGAAAATATTATAAATCCGACTACTCGAAGAATGCAAACGAGAATAGTTGATGTTAAAAGCGAAGGGTTTGAGTGTGCAAGACGCTACATGATCATGCTTGACAAATCCGACATTCAAGACCCGATTAAACTGGATGCGCTTGCAAAAAGTTTAAATTGGACCTCTGAACAATTTAAAAAGAGGTTTAGTTATCTTGTGGGGCTTTAGATAGTTATTGCCCCCTAGATGCAGTTCCTTTTTTTACAGACATTGCAATTGGAGCGTCAAAATTAAGAGGCCTTCCAGCTACGACTATATTTCTTTCATGAAGTAAATCGCGCATTCTTCGATAGATAGTAAAGCTATCAGGATAAACGCAAAAAGTTACTGCAGTTTGATTTGTATCAAGGCTGCCTATTATTTTCATAAATTCAGAATTTGGATTAAGTGCTTGTTCTAATGTTTCGCCCCGTTCTGCATCAAGCGATTCTAATACCCAACCGGTCAATGAAAATCTGAAATTAGATCGTTCATCTGGAATAGCATTAGAAGATGCTATGTCTAATGCGCTTCTTTCTCGTTCAACTGTATATTTTATTTTGAATGCACCATAAGTTTGTGAGACTTCTTCAAGTTCCCACTGTTTTCTGAGTTTTTCACCTAAACTTTGCATTTGCCCTGAAACTTCTTCAAGCATTGCACCAATGTCTACAGGTGTGATACGCCCGTTTTTACATTCAAAAATCATCTCTTCTGATTGCAAGGTTCTGCTTACAGGAGTTTTATATTTAAGTTCATTTTTTGCACCTTTGGTTTTTTTTAGTGTTTCAATTTCTTCCTTTAATTGGTCGGATTTTGCTTTTATTGTTGCCAAATTTATTGGGCTGTTTTTGTTGATTTCAGATGATTCTTTTATAAGTGTGTTGAGTGCCTTTTCTTGATCAAGGAGTGCTTTTAAACTGCTATTTAATTCATATACTTTTTGTTGCATCCCGCTTTTTTCTTTTACTTGTTCGTTAAGATCATTTTTTTTACTTGTAAGTATTGCTTCAAAATTTGCTTTTTTCTTGTTTTTTTCAATGATGCTCTGCGTGAGGGGATCTGCAACATCTATTAATTTGTTTTCGGTAATATTTTGTGTGTTTGGTGTAAAAGATTCTGGGATTTCAAACCCTTTATATGTTCTAGCTCCTACCCATGCTACTAAAATTAGTTTTATGATGATACCAACAACATTAGCGACGACATCCAAAAAGGAATCGAAGCTAAAATGTATTTCTTTATCTGGTCTTCTTCTTCTACGCATGGCTTAAAATTATCTTCCTTGAATAATTTCTTTGATACTATCTTCAGACTCTAAGTTTTGTCGTTTTTGTTTTATTCCTGCCAATTGCAATGCTGGATAAGACAAGTGATATGGTTTCAATCCATCAGGCCAAACTAAGAATCGTACTTCTGGTCGGTAAGGCGGTTCGCCTGCTCTTACGGTCGATTGCTTTCTTGAGATCATTTTTTCGATTTCTTGTACAAATCTTTTAACGCCTTCTTCCGAGGCTAATAAGCTTGTTGGAATGACTAAGCGGTTGGGATGAACTAGTATCTCTTCAAATTTACATTCAACATAAATCACCCAATCTCTGTCTGCAAATAATCTTGCAGCTCTTAATGGAGCCGGGGTGGAACTTTTCCTAGGCCCTAATTCAGGTAATGGGGCTGCAATTCTTGCTGTTGGATCTTGCGCATCACTGTTGCTTTGAGATTCATCTTCCCGGTTGTAAGTTGTTCTTGGCGCACTTTGTTTGTTTGTTACATTTGGATCATTTTTGTTACTGTTGAGTGAGATTGAGATACTAGGGTTTTGATCCTGGTTTGTTGGTTGTAAATCTTGTCCATTTGAACCAATAGAATTTTTAGAGCTTTCTTTTTTAGAAGTTGAGTTTGGTTCATCTCCCTTTTGACCGGGGCTTCCGTCTGAATTATTACTGTTTGATTTGTTGTTATCTTCACCCGAAGATCTGTTACCGGTTCCTTTTTGGCCATTTGAATTGCCATCGGCGAGAGAGTTTGGTGTTGTTGCAACAGAATAGGATCCTTTTGAACCAGGAATGCCTCCTGCACCATTATTTGCAGAATTACTTGGGTTTCCACTACCAGAAGAATCACTTCCTTTATTTTTTGATTTAGTATTACCATTATTTATCCCTGCTTCATCATTTTGATTGTTATTGTTTTGATTTATATCAGTGGTGTTATTGTTTTGGTTTCCTATAGTTTGATTGTTTCTATTTGTTTGGGAGCCATTTTTTTCATTAAGATTACTATTCATATTAGGGTTGTTGATACCTACACCATTGCCATTTTGATTGCTGTTACCGGACCTTAGATTATTAGGATTAATGTTTCCGGCACCATTGTTGTTTTGATTACTGTTGCCAGACCCTAGATTATTAGGATTAATTGTTCCGGAGCTATTTCCATTTTGATTGCTGTTACTGGTCCCTGGATTATTAGGATTAATGTTTCCGGCACCATTTCCGTTTTGATTGCTGTTGCCGAAACCTAAGCTATTAGTGTTATTGTTACCAGTACCATTGCTATTTTGTTTGGTGTTACCGAATCCGGAATTATTAGTGTTATTGTTACCTGCGCCATTGCCGTTTTGACTGCTGTTACCGGTCCCTGGACTATTAGGATTAATTGTTCCATAGCTATTGCCGTTTTGATTGCTGTTACCGAATCCTACGCTATTGGAGTTGTTGTTACCTGGACCATTGCCGTTTTGATTATTTATTAAGGTTGGATTGTTTTTAACTAAAGTGTTAGTTTTGTTTTTGGTATCTGGAAAACCAGGAAGTGCAGTTATCGGGCGTATATTTTGAGCAGTAGCTCCATAACTAATCGATTTTGCATTTCCGGTAGAACCATTTCTTTTTTCATTTCTATTTTGATAAACACCGTTCTTTATTGAATCGTTATTTTGTTGTGGGATATTGCCATTCCCATTGTTTATTCCACCTAGGATATTTCCAGGGGCAGGAATTGGTTTAGGTATTTGCATGGGTTTGATCATTGAAACAAGTTTTGAAGGCGATGGTGCAGATTGTTCGGTTGGAATATCTAAAACCCAAATTTTATCAACTAATTCGTAGCCGAAATCGATATCCATAGGTTTTATAATAGATTGAAGTTTCCAATAATTGGTGATACCGCCTGGCCTTACAAGTAGCATTAAATACGGGGTAGATTCTTTCGGTCCAAGGGTTTGTTGAAGGTATTCTCTAAGTAATGAAGTTCGGTTTAAAATTTCATTTTTAAGATTGTCAGATTCATCACTTGAAGGAATAAGGGTTTTATCAGGGAAAAATAAAATTCCGGATTCATTGCATTCGATATACAAAGGTTTTCGATTAAGACCATTTTTCCCAAAATATGGAACAATAGAAAAGGCGAATTTATCCTTATCAATTGAGGATTTCATTTCTTTTAAAATTAATTCCATTGAAGCAATTTTTTCAGTTAGATCTTTTGTTTCTTTTAAATTTTTATCTGCGTTGGTTTTTTCGAGTTCTAATTTTTTAGCAAGTATGTGCACTTTGGATTTTTCATTTTTTAATACAGTTTCTTTTTTAAGTAGATCATCTGAAGAAGTTTCTGGTTTAGATTTTTCGTAATTTTTATCAAGTTGATAAAGTTCGATTTTTAATAAAGCAATTTCTTTTTCTAAAGTAGATTCTTTTTTTAAAAGTTCTTCATGTTGCTCTGATTTTAACTTGATCCAAGCATTTTTTTCAGATTCCAAGTTTTGTTTATCAGCATCTGTTTTAACTTGTAAATTTTTTGATTGAACCCATGCAGTTTCATAGGCCTTTTCTAAGGCTGCCTTTTTTGCTTTTTTATCCATTACTAAAAGTAAAAGAATCAACGCCCCCATGGTGCAAAGCAGCACCGCAAGGAAAGGGAAAGTTGAGACTTCTAGCTTTTTGCGCTTTCTCATGCAACCTTTCCGGAAGGATTACTGCGTGGGTTTTGATTCCCATTATTAAAAAATGGCTCGTTGCTTCTACCTTGCAATTTTGAGGTTAGTAAATGCACTGCGGCTGTAAGGCAGTGAACAGCTTCCTGAAAATCGCCTGTAGAGTGAATCTGGTTAAGGTTTTCCTGCATAAGACTTTGAATTTGAATCAAATGCTTTTCACCTTGCTGTAATTCAACTAAAGAATTTGTTTGCCTCGTAAGGCTTTCGACAACTTTTTGCAGAGATTGTTGCTGTTGAATGCTTGAATCATGCAATGATGATGCTAGTTTTCCAACCTGCTCTGTAAATTTTCTTCCAAGATCAGAAGAGTTGAGTTCGTATTTTTCCATTTGTTGTTGGTGTGAAAAAAGGGTTTTTGTTAAAGCCTCTTCAAGTGCGTTGCGCATTCGATTTTGTGATTCGAATCCTGAACCTTCCGCCTGAGCGGTTATTTTTTCGAAGGAATTTGCCCAAAGATCGACTTGTTTTGTAACTAATGTTTCTGTTGATTTAATTAAATCCTTGGTGTGTCGTGAAAGGATTTCAACAATTGGATTTTGATCTGATTGAACCCTTAAAAATCTGTGGGCAAGGTTTTTATCGATTGAATGTTCCAAGGTTTCTAAAAATTGGTCGCCAGATTTTTCTACCAAGAAACTGAAGAACATACAAACCATGGTTAATGCGAGGGCGAGAGCTGTAGCATCGAATGATAGTGCTAAGCCATCTGTTACGGTGCTCATCGATTTCTCGAGCATTTCAGGCGTAACACCAGAAATGGCCCCTGTGATACCTAGAACTGTTCCTAAAAAGCCAAGAATTGGGATAGCCCAGGTTATGAATCGGGTTAAGCCAAAACTTCCTTCAAATTCAATACTATCAGCATCAGCAAAATTTCGAAGTTGATCATCTAGATCTTCAGCACTACCCCGTTGCCTGACAAATTGTAGGACATTTAAAAACCTGCGAAATACAATTGTTTTTTTTGTTTGTACTGTGGCGCTATTTAAATTTTCGAGAAGAGTTGTTGTTTCTAACGGATGTACTTGGATGTTATCCCAAACTGGAATAAGTGTTTGCCGCAGTGCACTTTTCTCTTTTATTATTTTCGAAAGCTTAAATATAAGTGCAGTGATAGCGCAAGAAAACATTACAATTTCAACAAATTCTACAGGATGGCCCAAGTACCTTTTCATGATCGGGACATCAATCGGTCCAAACATTACCAAGGACCAAAACCCAACAGCTATGGGCACGCCTATGATTAATGAAATTGACGTTCCGGCCATTGATGTTGTTTTAGGGTTGAAATTTTCAGTCATAAAAAATCCTCAGTAAGGCAAAAGCAAATAAACAATCGAAGAATTTAATAAGGAGTCGGAATATAAAATTCGATAATCTCCTTATAAACATCGACATAATGAGTGCGGGATAATACCGATTATCTTAAACAGTGCTAGTCAAATTTAACTGAAAATGAAGTGCAAATTTGTGAAAATGGGAGGCCAAGGGGGGCGGAGGTGGCAAGCTGACCATTGTTTTTTTAAGGGAAAAGCAAAAACGCAAAAACAGGGGGAATTGGGTGCTGGGGCAATTTTTGCAAGAGAGGCCATTTTAGTCGAGTAGGTGATTTTTTAATTTTAATAGTGTTTCGGGTGATGTAAGAGCGTTTTTGCCAAATCCTATATCAGCTCCTAGTTTATGAGCATCTTTTTGTGATTGTTCAAAATTACTAACCAACATGATAGGGGTGGTGGATGCTTTCTTAGAATAATATTTTTCGATGAAATCTAATCCGGATTCTGCATTAGAATCAAAAATCCGATTGACTAAGATCAGGGAAAAAGTTTTAGAATCAATCAATGAAAACGCTTCAGTCGAAGAATCAGCATTAATTATTTCGACTTGAAAATGTTGATTTATAAGACGGCTAATACTTGAATGATCCGCACAGCATTGGCCGATACTCAGGACTGATTTATGAGGCATATTAGTTATCCTTTGAATTGGAGGACTTTTTAAGAAGAAGTTGTTTAAACTCATTTAATTTTTCGGAATCTAGTTCTTTAGGGCCTTTTAGTAGAAGGTAATCGATATCAGCAATTGCTTTTTGTATCTGATTATTTTGTGCAAGAAGAATAATACGATTGCCCCTTTCTTCATGAGAATTTTCATCAATGGAAATAATAGCATCAAGATAGCGAATCAGCCCAATATTATCTTTTTCTTTTTTAGCGATGCCTGAGAGGTTGGTAAGTATTCTAATTAGAATTTGTTTGTTTTTCATTGGGAGAAAATCGTTATCATCAAGAGTTCTTCCATTGATTTCTAAAATTTTCTTTGACGCTTGATCTTTGGTAAGAATTTTTCCGCCTTCAAAAACATCGATCAAAACAAAATCGTTTTTACTTTTATTAATACCTGCCATGAATTGACCAGGCAATCCAACGCCATAAATATCAAGACCGATACTTTTGCCTAATTCAACAAAAAGAAGGGATAAAGTAATAGGCAACCCTTCCCTATCGTCCATAACTTCAGAAAGGTAACTATTGGAGCGGTGGTAGTAATCCTGCCTGCTGCCGTGAAATCCTTTTTCAAGGAAAAAGAAGTCGGAAAGCACTTTTATTTTCTGATCGATGTTAGAATCTGGTTTAATTTTAGAGGAAAGTTTAAGTTTCATTTTATTGATTTCGTCTAAATAAAAGGAAGTTTCGATTTCGGGGTTGTCGATTTTTGCAATAAGGAAAGCGGCTTCGAGGATGGGGAAATCCGGAGTTGCGGAAATGGTTTTATTTAGTTTTGAAAGAGTGCTTCGATGTAAAATATCTGCCTGGAGAACTTTGAGGTCAGATGTTTTTTTTTCGAGTAATTTGATTTTATCATTGATGATTGTTTTGGTGAGGATTTCATTTTTTAATATTTTTTCTACAAGAGAAGCGTCTTCTTTTTTGTCATCTTCAAAATTGGTAAAAAATTTATTGAAGGTAATGGCGAAATCTTTGTCAGGGAAGACGGGGCTAAGGTTTTTAGAGACATGAAAGCCTTTAAATTCAGCAATAGTGTTTCTGAATTTTGCCAGACCAACTTTCTTGGAGGCGGAGAAATCTTCCATGTGTTCGTAGGCAAGTTGGCCGTTCAAAAAAGTAGAAAATCCTTTAGAGTGGATGCTAACTTTAAGGTGGTTCCAATCCCCAGGAAGATAAGAATTAAGGTTGTCTTGGCGTAAAACTTGCCAAGAATAGACATCAGGCCCATTGAATTTTGTTAGGCGCATTTGCCCATTAGAAGGGTAGAACCCAAAATGTTTATCTTTACCATCTGAATCGAATATTAAACCTGCTGCCCCGGTTTCATCTTTAAATCTGACCCAAACTTCAGCTTCGAAAGGGAGGGCGGGAGGATCAATCTTGGAAAGCAATAAAGCCCTTCCCCCTATGCCATTGCCTTGCCCTTCTGAAATAATTCTGCCTGCCCGTTGTCTCCAGTTACCTTGGAAGATGGGTTCCCATAACTCTTCGTTAAGTGCTCCGATGGTGGCCCAAGCTTTCATGGGAATAGAAACAGGGCTAGTTTTAAGGAGTTTGTTTAATTGTTCGGCGGGTATAGCAAAGCCTAGATTGTTGGTAACAAGCGATTTGATTGTAAGGATACCCAGAACCTTGCCTTCTAAATTAACGATGGGTCCTCCGCTATTGCCAGGTTCAATTGGAATAGCAACTTGAAGCATTTCTCTGCCTTCTATTTCGCGTTTACCTGAAATGACTCCCGTAACGACGCTATGTTTTAGCCCTTGAGGATTTCCAACTGCAACCACACTGGTGCCATCTTGGAATGTGCTGGAATCTGAGATAGTTAAGAAAGAACCACTTGGGTTAACCGCTTTAAGGATCGCTAAATCATTCTCGCGGTCGAAAGCATAAACAGATGCGATATCGATTTCTTTACCATCTGCAGTTTCGAGAGTAATTTTTTTACCTTCGCCGATTACGTGGTAGTTAGTTACGAGAAGGCCATCTTTTGAAATAAAGAAACCAGTGCCTAAAGCTTCTTTACCGTCCGATCGGCCCTTGCTTTTGATGACAACAATCGAAGGTTTAGTTTTCTTTGCGATAATTTCGATATCGCCTTCTTTGGCATTGATAGATAGTGGGAGTGAAAGAGAGAAACAAAGAAAAGCGAAATATTTGCCCATGGTTCACCTGCGAGAAAACAGTTTTCAGATAGAAATTTCAAACCTAAAATGATGATAACAAATTTTTGAATAAGTAGAAGAATTGAGTTGGATTTAACGATTATAATTAATAATAGGGAAATAAGCTGGTGAAACAGTAGGGTTTGTAGGGTGAGTTGAGATGTAGATAGTGCATTAAGATGTTTTTTTGTTAAAGTTCATCTGGATTATTTGCTTTCCGGGCTTTCTGGTTTAGAATCTAGCTAGAATCGTTTAGTTGCGGTTCAGTAATGTTTTTTCCATCCAATTCAGGTTAACGCCATGTCTCAATTTTATACCTTGGAAGAAGCTGCATCAAAACTCAGCATGAGTGTTGATGAGTTACGAGAACTCGCTAAAAAGCGCGAGGTTCGATCTTTTCAAGATCGAGGTGTGCTGCGATTTAAAAGTGAAGATATTGATGCCCGATTAAGTGCATCTGTGGTATCTAACCCTGATACAGATTCAGAAGATTACACATTAAATCTGGAAGATACTCCAACTGACAATCCTGCAACTACTCCAAGTGATGATAATGCGCCATTAGTTCTAGATATGGGCGATTCAGACGAGTTTACACTTTCACTTGATGACAGTAGTACTAATCCACCTGTATTTAATGAGCCAATTGTTAATAGCGCTGATTCAGACGGTTTGCTTGGGATTCAAGATACGCCGGATATTTTGGGTTCTGATTTTAGCCTTTCAACAGAATTGCACAGCAATGGGCCTGAATCCAATTCGACATCATCAAGTGTAATCCTTCCCCAAGATTCCCCTTTTGAAATTTCTGAACCTAATATTGATTTAGATGGAAGTTCAGATGTTCAGCTTTCTGGAAATGAGTTGGATTTTATTCCAACGGTTGATGATTTGCAAATCGATGGTGAGCCAACCCTTCAGCTTGATGATAGTAATGCTGTTGATCTTAGTTTAAGCAGCTCGATTGAACTTCAATCGGAAGCTGGTGGGGATTCGAGCGAATTTGAGCTATCTGCGGATGAATCTGGTTCTGATATTTTATCGTTAGATGGTTCGATGTCTGGTGAAGGTGAAGGTACACAAGTTGTTGACGATTCTAGTTCTGACAGCGAGTTTGAACTGAATCTTGACGAGGAAGCTGGAACTAATTCCGATGTTGAAGCTGGTTCAGAAGGCGGCTTAGATAGTAGTTTTGAACTTGAGCCTAGCGATAGTGATTCGGGTTCCCAAGTGGTAGAAGTGGATGATGGTAACGATGCTGACCCGATGGGTGCGACTGCCGAATTTAATGAACTGGAAGTTGTGGAGGATGGTAGTTCAAGTCAGGTTGTTGCAATTGATGAAGTTGAAGAAGTGGAAGAGATTGTAGAAGAAGTATCTGAAGTTAGTGAAGAGGTCGAAGAAGAAGTAGAAGGGCCTAGGCCTCTAGCTTATGCAGGTGAGACACCATGGGGCCCCTTACCTACCATTTTTCTTATTCCTGGGGTATTGATATTATTTGTAGTTAGTTTAATGAGCCTTGAATTGATGAGGGGAATGTACGGTTTTAATAAGGGAACGGGATTTACAAGTATAATCATCAAACCCATTGCAGAGATGTTTACAGAATTTCCCAAGAACTGATTTTTGTTAATTAACTTATTTTAAAGATCGTTTCAGAATTACCACGAAGTAGAAGTTTTCCCAGAGCGACTGCTTCGTTAATATTATTCCGCTTCGTTTGAACAAAATCTTTTGACAAAATATTTGAAAGTATCTTTCTATACATATTAAATTTAGGCAATCCAAATTCAAGTTTATACATATCGCTATAATAACCAATCTGCTTTGTTTTTGGTACGGCCTGAAGTCTTGCGCGCGTATCTTGTTCAATATGGGTGGGAATATTCGAATACCACCAATGCCCGTGAGTGATTACATTTGGGAAAATCCAACTATAGCTGGCTAGTTCTTGGTTTTGGTTGCTGGTTAAAACTGAAACACAAAAAGAAACTTTGGGGAAATTATTAAACAACGGCGCATATTGGATTAATGAAGTACGCTGGTCGTAAAGATCTTTACCTTGAAAAACACCATCTTGATAAACATTGCGGTTAACGCCAATCATTAGATCGAAAGGTAGCTTCCAATCATTACAGGCTTCAGCTAGTTTCCAAAAGATACCATTTTTCCAGGTGGGGGAATCGAAATCTGAAGATTTGAAGCATTTGTCAATCGCTTCATCTGAAACTTTGATTGGGGAGAAATCAGGGGGAAGAGAAATCGCACAAGCGCGTGCGCCTTTATGGGTGAAGTGTTTGAATAGATTATGTAAAGCTTTGTTAAGCTCGGAAGCGCTGCCTGGATTTATACCTGATATTTTTTCAAGTCTGCTACGGACATTATTTCTTGCGAAATGAAAAACAAGTTCATCGGTTCGCAGGCAAGGGATATAAAAGCTAGTGTCAAAACCTTCAAGTGGGTCATCAAAATCATTGGTGAGGAAGATTTTTTCTAGGTTTGATGTTTTTAAGACATTAGATTCCCAAGAGGGTGAAGACATTTTTTTCTGAGCAGTTTCCCAAAGGTAGTCAGTATCCTTGGGTAAAATCCTATCGCCTTGGAAGTCTAAAAAAGTTTGGGCAATTTCGAGGAACCAGGAGTATTGTGCGGTGTTGTCGAATTGATTCATATGACGGATGATTTCGCGGACTTTATCTTGCCCGGGGATTTCAGGTGCGAGAAATTTCTTGTCCATCCCACAAGAGTGAGCCAACTCTGTGTAGTAATGATACCCCAATATATCTTCCAAAGATTTCGAAGCTGCGGCATGAGGATTAATATGGGAATGCGGATCTAATATCGGAATTTCCATCAAGGCATCATAAATTTCTTTGCTTGTGTTGTCCGCCAGCATTTTTTATCCACCTATCGAATTAGAATTTAAAAATCATCACCCGTTTGAAGTTGAAGAATTGGAATTAGGAATTACCAAAACGAATTCTTCCAAGAGTAATCCAAGTAATACTAATTAATATAAATCCCATTCCAGTGAGCACCAAGGTAGATTTCCAAATAAGTTGAAAATCTGTGGTGGTATCAAAAGAGGAGGGCATAATTTCTCTGAAAGCATCCAAGGCCCAGCCTTGAGGTGTTAGAAAAGCCAAGGATTTCGCATTATCTGGCATCATTTCCCAAGGAAAGATACATCCGCCAATCAAAGCAAAAAGGCACACAGGTACAGAACTAAAAAGCGCAAGTTGGGTTTCATTTTTTGATAATAACCCGATGAGCAGAGAAAAAGAAGCAACGCAAAACGAAGTAGCGAGTGGAAGGATAATCAAAGCTATCATCCAATCTGAAAGTGCCCAAGAGGGAAGGCCGATTTTTAAGCCGAGCAATACCTTCCCCAAACCCAAAAGGAAGAAAATTTGGAATAAGGAAATGATTATGGTTGGAAGAAATTTGCCTAGAAGAATACTGGGTGTGGAAACAGGGGTAGAAAGTAAGCGATTAAAAGTTCCTTGCCTTTTTTCTGCGACAAATATCCATCCCGAAATCAGAATAAGGCTGAATGCAAACATCACGGTGAAAGACGGTACTAGAATTTGATAACGAATAGCCCCGCGTTTGAGAATGCCGGTGCCATCTTCATTTTTAAAGGTTGTTAAAGTGTTTACAGTTTCGGCATTATTGACAGACCGGGTAAGTGAAGCCCAGGATTTACCTGTAAGATTGTAGTTTTTGAATTGCCCAGTGAGTGCTGTTTGTATTCCTGCGCCTACTTTTTCACGGTAGTTTTTTGCTAGAACAACATCTTTTCCTGAAGCTAGTTCGAGTAATTCCCCCAGAGGGATTTTGTCTTTTGGAATTAACAAGCGTAATGATGGGGGAACTGGTAGAGAAACTTCTTTTCCCAATAGTTCGATAAATTCCGGATCCCCAAGCTTTTCAAATGCTTTTCCGATCATCCAAGGCATGACAATTCTTAATAATGCAATCTGGCATACGCTTTCAATTATTGCAGAAGTCGCGGGTTGTTTGTTGTCTTTGACGATTGAAACTTGGAGTTTCTCAAGATAGATGCCGTCTCGGTGAAAAGGGTTGACTCCCGTTGAAAGAAAAGAGCATTCGTTGACTCGATCACTAAAACCTGGATTAAAGATGATAACGGCTGCCCTCTTCCCAGTTTTTACCAGTTCTTCTGCAAGTTCTTTGTTTTGAATGATTTCAACTTTGATATTAGGAGTTGAAACCATATCTTCGATGGCATGCTGAGCCCAAGGCTTGTTGTTTAAGCCGAATCCTTTATCAAGATTTAAAACACTAATGCGCATTAGATCATCAGTTTTCTGTCCAAATCCTTCACCTAGAAGAAGGCCAAGGATGAGAATCATTGCAAATGGTAAACCGAATAAAACAGTAGCAGTGAGTTTATCTCTGATAAGTAGTGTCAATTCTTTTTTCGCAATGATAAAGCTTTGCATGGTTGTTAAATTAATCTCTAAGATGTCGCCCGGTAAGGCTTAGAAAAACCTTTTCCAGATTAGGTGAATCTAGATGAAGATTTATTATCTGGATTTTTTCATTTACTAAAAGATTTATAATGTCGGGAGTTGAGTTTTTGTGTGAAGTTAATGAGTAACTTCCTTGGAGAGGATCTGATTTAAGTTCAGGAAGCTTCTTTTGCAATATACCTGATTTTATCTGATCGTTTTCATGGATACTAAAGTTTATTGTGGTTTGAGTCAGTGAAAGTAGATTTTGCAGAGTATCGCAAGCGATAATTTCGCCATGATTCAGAATTGCGATCCTATTGCAAAGGGCTTCCGCTTCTTCCATGTAATGCGTGGTGTAAATAACCGTAGTGCCCATTGCGTTAATGGTTTTTATAGCTTCAAAAATTCTATTTCTTGATTGTGGATCGACCCCAACGGTTGGTTCATCGAGCATCAGAATATCGGGTGAATGAACTAGTGCAATCCCCAAGTTTAACCTTCTTTTCATCCCCCCAGAAAAATACTTCGAGTATTGGTGGGCTTTTTCATCATCGAGTCCGATTATCTTAAGTATTTCGTTGACCTTGTTGTTAAGAACTTCGCCATGCATCCCAAAGAGTTGGCCAAAAAAGACGAGGTTTTCTTTAGCAGTTAAATCTTCGTAGAAAGCGAAGTCTTGTGGTACAAGCCCGATGCGTGCTCTTAATTTGAGATTGTTTGGCTGGATTTCCATGCCATCGAGCCATGTAAAACCAGAAGAGGGCTTACTAGCGCCAGCAAGAATGGAAAGGAGAGTGGATTTGCCTGCGCCGTTAGGGCCCAGCAGGCCGAAAATTTCTCCACGATTGATTTCAAGACAAATCGTATTTAAGGCTTTGAATTGACCATGCAATTTGGTGACGTTATCAATTTTAAGAATTACCGAATGAGCTTGTGTCATTGAGTCTCTCAAAATAAAAAAAGCGGAGGGCTAAAAATAGCCTGCCGCTTTTTGCAAATGAAACTGACAAGACTAATTACTTCTTGTCGGCCTTCTTTTCTGGGGCAGCTTTTTTGTCCCCAGCAGCGGCCTTTTTATCTCCAGCGGCAGCAGGAGCAGCGGTTGCCGCAGCCGCAGCAGCTTCTTTAGTTGGTTTCTTCGCTTTTTTACCAACCTTCAGTATCCGAACTTTAGGCAGATTAAACGGGCCCATGCCCTCTACCCAACGGTCTTCGGATTTTAATACTGCGATTCTTTCAGCCCTGTTCAGCACATTTCGTGAACGAGCCAAGGTGTTTTTGCGCTTTAAACTTTTATCAATTGACATATTAACCTCTTATTCAATATCCCTTTTGCCATTACTTAAATATAATGATATTTGTCTATATTGACAAGGTATTTGCATAGCAAAAAATATTTATCTCATTACCTGACAAAGGGTTAACATGCGTATAAAGATGGATTATGGTAAAACGGGCCTAATGGTTGATCTTCCAAATGATAAGGTTATTGGCCCTTTGGAGATTAAAAACGCAATTCCGCTAGCTAATCAGTCTCAGGCTATTTCCGATGCTTTAGCCAATCCAATAGGTTCTAAGCCCTTAGCGGAGATTGCCAAAGGGAAAAAAACTGCTTGTATTTTAATCTGTGATATTACCCGGCCAGTACCAAATAAGGTGATTTTACCTCAAATCCTCAAAACCATTGAAGAAGCAGGGGTCCCCCGCAGTGGTATCACCATTCTTATTGCAACTGGATTGCATCGGCCCAATGAAGGGGAGGAACTGGTTGAATTGGTGGGCGAAGATATTGCCAACAATTACCGGGTAGAAAATCATCATGGGAAAGAAACTTCCGAACATGATTACCTTGGCATTACCCCCAAGGGCGTTCCTGTTTATATTGATTCCCGATATATTAGGGCAGAACTTAAGATTACAACCGGGTTAATCGAGCCTCATTTGATGGCTGGTTACAGCGGGGGCAGAAAAGTTATTTGCCCTGGCATTGCGGGCATCGAAACCGTCAAGGTTTGGCACGGGCCTAAATTCCTTGAACATCCTAACGCTGATTGTGGAATTGTCGAAGGGAATCCTGTTCATGAAGAAAACACTTACATTGCTTTAATGAGTGGCTGCGATTTTATTGTTAATGTTTGCGTGGATGGAAATAGGCAGATTACCTGGGCCGGCGCAGGCGACATGATCAAAGCTTGGGAAGCAGGGGTTTCCTTTGTGAGACAAGTTGTTAGAGTCCCAATTAAAGAACCCGTGGATATTGTACTTACTAGTTGTGCTGGTTACCCGCTGGATATTACTTGGTATCAAGCTGTTAAAGGTTTGATGGGGGCATTGCCCATTATTAAAAAGGGTGGAACAATCATCCTAGTTGCAAGCTTGACTGAAGGCCTTGGAAGCCCGGAGTTCCAACAGGTGCTTAGCGAAAACCCTGACATCAAGGCATTTAAAAAACGTATCCTTGAAACCGATTATTTTGTCATGGATCAATGGCAGTTAGAAGAATTTGCCAAGGTTGTTGAAAAATGTAAAGTCAAAGTTTATTCCAAAGGCTTAGAGCATTCAGTTCTAAATAAATGCCATGTAACTCCGATTGATTCGGTTGAACAGGCAATTGCTGAAAGCTTGCAAGAGTATGGCCCCTCAGCGCGTATTGCGGTCATACCCAAGGGGCCTTATGTGCTTGCTTGCGTCGAGTAGCAAGCTTACCAGCTATTGGATTCTGCAGGTTCTGCACATCCAAGGATTCCGGTCAGTTGGTTGAACTGATCTTCGTATTCATCGCTGGTGGAGTGAAAGTGTTCGAAATCGTTAACCACGGGAAGGGTATCATTCCTGCGAATGTGGTTTAATTGCAGAACTCTTTCGAAATCAGCGATGTTTTGTGCGTAAACCACAATGACTTTGTGTTCATCGAATTGCACTTCCATGGGTTTGCCCTTTGCCATTACAGCAATTCCCGAGCAACCATCATTGGAAATCGCTTCCTCATATTCTTGCAAGTAGCTTTGCAGAATGGGCAGGTCGATTTCTTCCCTGTGTAAATCGATATGCTTCGAAACTTTCGAACCATGGCTCGATTCGAGGATAACATCTACCGTGTTACCCAAGAGGTCGGTTAGTTGCAGGAAAATGTCAAAAACATGTTCCTTTGAGACACTAACAGCCAGCATCGGGATATCTTGCTGGGTTAGGGAGTCGGTGAAAACGTTTTTACGGTATCCATTAGAGAAAGAAACATTTAATTCCTCTGCAGGATAAGCTGCCTGGGAAAAAGCAAAGCGGTTAGACATGATTCTGCTTTCTTCTTAAAAACTATACGGGATCCAGTTCAACAAGTTCCAGGTCAGATGGGAATTTAGGAACTCACTGAACACACAAACATATGATGCAAACACTACGAATGCCAGAAACCAAAGGTTCAATTTATTATTAATATTTCTTTCTTGAATGCATTTTCATTAAACAGAGAAAAGAAGATAAATCGGGTTGAATAAAATGTAATAATCCTAAATATTTACTTGTCTTTCCTAAACCGTCAAAAGATCAATCGCTCCATCCTTCCCATTTTGCTTTTTGGGTCGTTTTTAACTGATCCGATTAACCATTCAACTTGGTAAATGATTCAGTATTAATCAAGTAAAACGCAAAAAATTCAATTCCTATCGCAAGGCCTTTCCTTAGATATTCGATGCAGAAAGTGTGATGTTTTTTCATGAAAGAACCCGCTTATGAACACCAGTTTGGTTTTAACCTTTACTCTCCTATTATCTCTACAAAACGCAAAACCAGAACCCCTGCCATTAGTCAGCATGATTCCTAATGGGTACCGGGAAGAGGTCTACAAGGCAGAGAGTCAACTCGGTTTTGTGGCTGTTTCTTCCCAGCCTATTGAAAAAAATGGCAAGAAAATCGGTACCAGATTGCAAAAAGAGACCAATCTTACTCTTCAAAGGTTTGGCTCGATTGTTTCCCTGCGCATGATCGAATCGCAAGAAATGGATTTAATTGGAACCGTACAGCGTATCTCCATGAAGCAATTTCAGGGACCTAAGCAAACTTTGGAATTATCAGGCCAGCGAGATGGCACTACCTTTCGTATTTGGGTCGAAAATAACAGCGAAAGAACGATACCTTGGGATATCGATGGCTTTGGCCCCTTAGGTAAAGAACAAATGATCAGCGGCAAAAAATGGAATCATGATGAACATCTCCAATTTGATTGTTATCAAGCAGTCGTTAATAGGTTTGTTACTTATGATGTTGTCGCGACAAAAAAAACGCCTAATGATTCTAAAGATCCCGTTGCTTGGACTGTTCTTATGTCTCCCAGAAAAATAGTTGCAGGCAATCTTTCGTTGCAGTTGCCTAAAACTCTCTATTTTCTTGATCAAAATCAGAGGGTGTTGTTTTCAGAAACTGAAATGGATGGCATAGGGGATATAAGTCTGGTTCGTTCTAAATCTGCTTTTGTTCCGAATCGTTCGCCCAAGCAGATGTTCGATATAGGTAAAGCTTCTTTTATTCCGATTAACAGGCGTCTACCCGCTGCCAGGTCTTCAATAAGTGCTTCTTATATGATAACCGTCCTTGGTTTGCAGGGTGAAAGCCCTTTGGTCGAGGATGAAAGGCAAAAGATTGTAAAAAAAACGAATGATGCTTTTATTCTTGAGGTTAGGGCGTTTCGCTTACCTGACGATGTCCCTGCAAGTGCTGCCCCGAGTGCTGAAGAAATGGCGCCGTCTAAGTACATCGATTGGGATAATCCCGCGATCAAGAATTATTCCCGCGAAGTAAATTTTTTAGAGATTGACCCATGGCGAAAAGCTGTGCTTTTGGAGAAATTAGTTAGGCGCAGAATGATGTTTGATAATCAGGCGCCTTTTACATGCGCATCCGAAATCGCTAAGAATCCCCGTGGGGATTGTAGGCATGCTGCCATTATTTTGGCTGCATTATGCAGGTCTGAAGGGATTCCCAGCAGAATTGCGCATGGCTTACTTTATGTCGAAAAAAATGGTGAGCCAATGTTCGGCTTTCATATGTGGACGGAGGCACATGTTCGTGGCAGATGGGTTGCATTGGATGGCACCATGGGGTTCGGATTTGTTGGGGCAGATCACATTAAAATTTCGCACCACACATACAACGAGATTGAATCTCTGGCACCAATTGCAAGCTTGCAGAATTTTATAGGGAAAGCGAAAATCCAAGTTGATTAAGGTGCAGGGGTACCCTTAGCTTTGCCGGTTCCAGGAATTAAATTAGCATCTTGATTTAAAAAAAACATTAAGCCCATGCCTTCAAGAGTATCGTTAGAATCGGGCATTTTTGCAGGTGAAGACCAGGTTTGAACACCTTGGTTTTGAATCATCCTGCCAAAATTTATGGCCCATGATTTTCCGGATGTTGCAGACGAGCTGGAAATCATTCCCATTGGAATGGCAGCTTCGAATGTCCAGCCTGTTTCCGTGTTTTCGGTTGCAAAGAACCACTTTGGGTTCCAAGATAAGTCTCCCCAGCAATCGTCAATGGCATTCCCTAAAGAATCAATCTGGAATTGATAGCAAGTTGTGTAATCCCGATCTAAATCGATTTGGAAATAAATCTGATCCTTGCTTTTTAATGGCAGGTCTCTTGTAGTTGATGCCTTGTTTTTGATTGGGGCTGGATTTTTAGAAGTGCAGATTGCGCTTATATACAAGAACTCGGCGTCATACATGGTTTTGAATTCCGTGTAATTTTCTTTCGCAGAAATTCCCGACCAATCAATTAGTTTTACAGCCTTGGCTGTTTTCCAACATTCATCATTGAGCTTTCCATCAAGAACTGGTTTTGAATCGCTAAGTTTGCATGTAATTACCTCTTTGGGCGGTGTGCCCCTTCTTTCCATGATCCATAATTCCGCAAGTGCGTTTTGTTTCCATGCCCCTGGTGGTGCAGAACCAAGAAACTCTTCAAGAGCGGTTTTAGCCTCTTCCATTTTTCCCAGATTTCTTTTAGCTGCTTGAGAAGAGAAAAAAAGCCTTGGGTCTTTTGCTGCCAACGGTCCAAATGCTGTAAGTGTCTTTTCTAGGCTTAAGCTATATTCAAACCAGGCTTTAGCTTCTGCAGGGTTATTTAATGTTTGAACTTCGCCTGAATGATTGGTTGTCATCACTGGTATTTCTGGGGTTTTTACAGTGACTTTTTTAGAGTCATTGGGCCTTTTACCATTTGCTGGTTGAGTCGAAGGTGTTGGGGGTGGTGGGGCAAATTTGTCTACAAAAATAGCAGGTTTTAGTGTTTCAGTTCCTGGCTTTCCTACTTCATGTTTTAGTAATGAAATGAACTGGCCTAGTTCGTGCCTTCTTCTTGTTTCCGTGCTACTGTCATGGAATATTAGCCATTTAATTGCATCTGCTGCGGATTGTGATGCAGGATAATTTGTGATGATTAATTTGAAGACTTCTCTCGAGGCGCTCCATTGGCCGTTTTTAAAAAACAAGATACCTATGTTAGACAAAAGCCTTGCAGCTTGTTCGTCTTCCAATCCCGCCACCATGGCTTGCATTTTAGAAAGCAGGATGGATGGGTCAGAGTTTGGATCCAAAGGCGACTGGGATATTTTTCTTAGCAAGGTGCTTGATCTGATTGCAGCTAATTTTTCTTTGCTTAACTCGGTGGTAGTCCCTTCAGTTCTTTTGTTGATACCAGTCAGGCCTTCTTCGAAATCTTGGAGATAATTTCTCGGTGTTTCTTTCGGGTTTACGGGTGAGAAACTGCACATGGTGTTGGTGTTTGGTTCGATCTTTAATGAAAATCTTAAAGGGTCCGCGTAATCCATGAGGCTGCTTTCAAGCGATGATAGAGGTTCGCTCAGATTCAGATTGCATAGGCTTTTTCCATGAAATTCTTGATGGATAATTTGTTTTGCTTTCCAAGGCGCAAGAGCAAGCGTGGTAGTTTGTTCCTCAAAAGCTGTTGCAGAATTTGCCATTTCATTTGCCTGAACTACTGCGTGTTTTAGTACCTGATAAAGTGCTTCTTTTTGTGATTGTTCCTGGGAACAAAGAACTATAAGGTCTGGTTTTGTAGATCGAATGGTGAGAGAAAGCATACGGAGTAGCTGGTCGCCTGCCTTGTTGTTGTTGTAACGATCCCAGTTTTCCAAGATTTTTTGTGGAGTATCGTTTGCTTCAATAAGAACGAGAGGGAAATGCCAGTAGTTCTCTATGGTTGCTGTACCGGCTTTTCTTAGGTGGAATGCGAGGCTGTCTTCTTGTGAGGGGTAGGTATGGTTGTTGGGATTTAGAATAGAAGTGATGTTGAGGTTGCAAACAATGTTTTTTTTATCAATTCCGAGGAACGCAGAAATTTCTGGTGACACATCCTTAAGCCCTGTTTGTATAACAAGGGTTTTTACCTGAGAAGCTCCACGTTTTTGAATTTCCCAAGTTTTTCCGCCATCCTTAGTTGCAAGGATGGTTCCGAATTCTCCAGCCGTCCAGCCGTTCATTTTGTCGATGAAAAAGACTGTGTTTAAAGTTGCATTATTATTGGTTTTAATAATTTCCCATGTCTTACCTGCATCATTGCTGTGAAATAAAACAGTTCCAGGTTTACCTGCAACCCATAGATGGTCTCCTGTTCCATGGATTGAGTTGAAATCAATACATGATGCTAATTCAGTGCTAAGGCCAGTATTTAAACTTGTCCAAGAATTACTTACCAAGGTGTCGTTTGCAAGTATTTGAGAACCTTGTCCAACTAGGAAAATGGTTTTTAGGTTGTTATGTGATGCTTTAAAAGAGCGATTCGAGATTTCAGAATTTTCAGTAACTTGGGATTTGAAATTAGCAAGGTTTGCAAGCGAGTTGTGATTACCAGCTAAGAAGCCGGATCCTTTGCCAGTTAGGGCAGCAGTGTACCAGGTCCCATTTTTAGGCCCATCGCCTTTTTTCCAGCTTTTTCCGCCATCGGTGGTGAAGAAAAAACCTGCAGGGTAAGCGTCGGTGGAAGCGCCAGCAAGTATTCCATGTTCAGCATCAGAGAACTTTACGAAGTTAAGGCCGGGGAGGGAGTTGTGCAAAAATTTTGTCCATTTGATTCCTCCATCTTTGGTGAAAAGAATCACCCCAACAGAATCTAATGTTGGGTGGTATTCTGTTCCAACAGCCCAACCGAAATACGGGCTGAGAAAATGCAAAGATTTCAAGGATGCACGGGTTCCTGTAGGTTGGCGTTCCCAATCTTTTCCGCTGTTGATTGTGTGCCAAATCGCTCCTTCATCACCGACGGCCCAGCCTTCTTTGGCATCTACAAACTGAATAGCTCGAATTGCTGCGTCATCAAAAAAAGGTAGCTGAGATTGAGCGATAGAAAAATGCGGGGTAAAAGTGATTGCCACGAAAAGTAGAGCCACTTTGACAAATAATTTCAGCATATCAATCCTTACAGCAATCAAAAAAGTTGAATTACAATCAACAGCATGATTTTGCAATCAAAGGGATGTTTTGGTCAACCCGTAAAGAAGCTGCTTTTGCCTATCTTACCTATTTGTTTCCTTGCCAGATTTCTTTGGGAGATGAAAATTCTGCACTGGCAGGCGTAGAAATACCAATCCCTTCTGCAATAATAGAGGCTGCAAGTTGGGGTGATACTTTGTCTTTGATTAGCAAGTTTTTAATGCCCCCACCAAAGGCAATTAATGGAACATGCGTGTCATAGGGGTGTGGGCTGCCATGGGTGGTTCCGGTTAGGTAGGCCCCTGGAATATAGTAGGGTTTCAAAATAAAACATATATCTCCGCTTCTTCCTTTGAACCAACTTTTAGAAACACTAACCAGCAAAGGGTCTGAAGAAGTCGAAGCTTGGCTTATTTCTTTGGAAGTGTAGGCGGTCAGAATTCCAGGGTGTGATACTGCCCAAGTTTTAATATAAGCTGTTGCATCATCAAGATTAATAGAGTTTGCTTTAAGTGCTGCGTAGTTGAGGTAGGCGGAGGTATCTGAAAATGCTTCCAGATACTTTGCAGGGGCAGTGGGCTTACCGAATTTTTTCTGCAATGATGCTTCAATTTCTTTGGCAAATTTATCGGTCGCAAGTCTCCCTGAATCCAAACCCTTGGCTTTGGAAACTTCAGGTAATGGGCATACACCATGATCTGCAGAAAGAGCAATTACATAATTGTTTTTGCCAACTTCCTTGTCGAGATAAAGTAAAAGATTACGAATCAACAAGTCAGTGCGTAAAGTTGTATCAAAAACTTCCTGCGAATCAGGGCCCCAAGAATGCCCTACTGAATCGTTACTGGAAAACGAAATAAGCAGCATATCAGGCTGGGTGTTTTTCCCAAGTTTCTCTGCCTTGATTGCCTTCATAGCGAGCTCTATAAGAACATCATTTCCGAAAGGTGAATTATAAAGCGCATCGTAATAATCCTTCTCGGTTTTTCCGAATGGATGGGGGAAGGACTTACCCTGATTTTTGCCATTCCCTTCACCAGTTTGTTCGTCAATACCCGAGAAAGGCTTGTAATCTTTATCTGCGTACAGTTTTTCCCAAGATTTATTTTTCCACTGGTCTACAAATTTGGATTCATTGAAGTCTGCCAACCAAGGGGCTATTTTATTACTGTAATAGGAAGAAGTATGGAACTTGCCTGAAGAGGAGTCAAACCAGTAGCAGTAATCAGGCTTCATTCCGCCTGGCAATACTGAGGAACGATCCTTGAAAGATAATGAGACCACTTTGCCTTGGTTATTGGTGGAGCGCTTTAAGGCATCGCCAAGTGTTTCAGCCCGAAGTTTTTCAGGAGTTCCGCTGACTCGTATTTTTACCGTAGTTCCAGGTGAAGCAATTACTTCAGGAACCGGAGGGATACTTGTCCATCTTGAGCTTGCTGCACAATAAGAATTTTTTCCTTCTTTACGATCGTACCAATCATTCCCAATAATTCCATGAATTGAAGGAGTCGCACCTGTGGTCAAAGTTGCATGCCCCGCGCCTGTAAGTGTTACAGAATAAGGGTAATGGCAATTTTCAAACCAAGTGCCTTCCGAAGTAAGCCTTAAAAAGCCATCCTTTACAAAATGATCCTGCCACTTGGAGATGTAATCACCACGAAGTTGATCAAAAACCAAAAGAATGCCAAGTTTGGGCTTTTGTTGCTCAGTTTGTGAAAGCAGGGGATTGCTGTTAATTAAGAATCCGAAAGTAATTAAAGCAACAAATAAATTTCGCATTAAAAACCTTTTTATTAGTCAAAAGGGATTTCAATGGATCCCGTTTCAAATTAGAATTTAAGCTATTATAGTGAAAGTAACAAATGAAAGTTTATTAGAAAAATGATTAAGAATTGGGGCGGTCTTTTATTTTTGATGATTACCCTAACGGCTTGCGCTTGTTGGCCAAATCGATCTATTGCCAAAGAAAACACAGAATTTCTGGATGATGTAATGCCGCTTTTAAGCAGGGCTGGGTGTAATCAGGGGCCTTGCCATGGTAGTTTGCATGGCAGAGGAGGGTTTCGGCTTTCATTGCGTGGCGAAGATTCCGCGTTTGATTATCTTGCGATTGTAAAGAATGCAGGGATGAGGCGGGTGGATACTGTGAATCCCGAGGCTAGTTTATTACTTAAAAAAGCAATTGGCGAAATTCCACATGAAGGTGGTAAAAGATTTGACCGGAATTCCCAAAGTTATCTGCTGATTCGGAAATGGATTGAAGATGGGGCTTTGACTCCTACACATTTTAAAAGCACAACAACCAAAATTGAAATTATTCCATCTGAGATTTTTCTCGAAGGTGAAGCGAATTCTTTCCCGATTAAAGTTTTAGCAACTGGAAAGTTTAAAAACCAAAGAGATATTTCCTCTTTCGCCAGTTTTGAAACAAGCAGTCCCTTAATATCGTTGTCTAAAGAAGGTAAGGTCGTTTGCGATGATTTCCTTGAAGGAAGTATAACTGCTCGCTATCAGGATCAGCAGGTTTCAGCAAGGATTATTCGGATTCCAATACGCAGTCCAATCCTCGCCAAAGAATTCCCCAAGCCTTTTAACTATGTTGATATTCATGTGAATAAAAAGCTGGAGAAATTGAAGATTCTTCCGGGATCTATTTGTTCGGATGAGGTTTTTTTGCGAAGGGTAACTCTCGATCTTAATGGGAGATTGCCAGACGTAGAAGAGGCGCAGATGTTTCTTTCAGATACATCCCCAGATAAAAGAATAAGGTTGGTCAATTCCTTATTAGAACGAACTGAATTTTCTGATTTATGGGCGTTAAAGTGGTCGGATATTTTGCGTAACGACGAAAAGGTTTTAGATGCCAAGGGTGTTCGTGTATTTCATGATTGGATCAAAAGATCCATCGCAGAAGATAAACCTTTGAATGAGTTTGCCCGGGAAATCATCGAGGCTAAGGGCAGTAGCTATAGCCAACCTGAAACGAATTTTTATCGTGCCCTCCGTGCTCCTGATGTTCGTGCGGAAGCTGTGGCACAGGTTTTTCTTGGGCTAAGGTTGCAATGTGCTAAATGCCATAATCATCCATTTGATCAGTGGACGCAGGAAGATTACCATCGATTTGCAAGCTTTTTTTCTAGGATTGAATATCGGATTTTTGAAAACAAAAAGAAGGACAAATTAGATAAGAATGAATTCGTGGGAGAGCAAATCATTTTGGTCAATCGTGCTGGTGCTGTAATTGATCCAAAAGATGGAAAGCCTCTTGAACCACGGTTCTTGGGTAGCAAAGATTTAATTCTTGAAAAAAATGGAGAATGGCTTACACAACTTTCAGGTTGGTTGGCTGATCCGCAGAACCCTTACTTTGCTAAAGCCCAAGCTAATCGCATTTGGTTCCACCTTTTTGGCCGTGGTATTGTTGATCCAATTGATGATTTTCGGGAAACCAATTTGCCTGCCAACAAAGATTTACTTCAAGCTCTTGCTGCAGATTTTCAGAAATCTGGCTTTAGTTTAAAACACATGATTCGTGTTATTACTTCATCTGCAACTTATCAACGAAGTTCTGTATCTTTGAATTCCCCTGATGATTTTGGTAATTTCGCTTATTTTAAATCTCGTCCGTTGCAGGCCGAGGAATTGTTGGATGCCATTACCAAGGTTGCTGGTAAAAAGTTGGTGGCACAAAGTTTTAATGGGTCACCAACAGCGTTGTCGAATCCGAGTCCGGGGATTCGTTCTGGTTCTAAAGACAAAGGCCTAGCGATTGGCAGATTTTTAGCTTCGTTCGGGAAACCTAGTCGTTCTCTTACCTGTGAATGTGAAAGGGGAGAGGATAACACGCTGGGGCAGGCATTTCTTATGATTTCTGGAGATGTTGTTTATGATTTATTGTCTGCTCAGGGAAATCGTATCGAGAAGTTTTTAAAGCATGATATGAAACCTGAGGTTGCACTTAAAGAAGTTTTTTTAATAGCTTTTGCAAGACAACCATCCTCCCTCGAAACTGCAAAAGCCAAAGCTATTTTAATCAAATCTAAAAACCCTAGAGATGGCTGGGAAGATATTCTTTGGGGGATAGTCAACTCTAAGGAATTCTTATTAAGGCAATAATGAAAAATATTTATTTTTACTCATCTGTTTTAGTGTTTGTTTTTTTGCAAACCCCTGTTGCTTTTTGCTTTCAAGCCGACTTGAAGCAACCCCAGATCAATAATGAACTCCTTGGTTTTATCAAAGAGCATTTGGGCGTGTCTTCTTACGGAAATTACATGGGTGGAAAAAAAGTTGGTTGGGATACAGATGAGATTAAGCTTACCAAACTTAATGGGATGGAAGTAGTTTCGCAAGTTTCAGAGTCGTATTTCAAAGCGCTTTTTGGCGGTAATAAAACTGAAGTTTCCGATAAGACAGAAGTTTTTTACAGTCTTGTGGGCAAAGGTGAAATTCTGCTCATCAAATCGTTTCATCTTGAGAATGGTGCAAAAAAAACTAGAGAACTTAGCTTGCAAAAAGGTGGTTTCACCTTGGTTACCACAACTCAAAATCGTTTAGACGAAAAGAAGGTTTCCAAACCCAAAGAAAACCTTTCAATGCAAATGGATCTAGCATCATGGCTTAAAAGTAAACGTATCAAAGGAGATGTTTTTGATTGTTTTTCCACATCCGTAGAAGAAGATGACCTTAATGTTCCCACCCGCTATATCTACAAAAGTAAAAAAAACATCCAAGTAACTGGTCGAGAGTTGGTGGTTCATGAGGTGGATCAAGAAACACATGGTGCCATTTTTTATTCCCTTTTAGAAAACAATGGCAGGCTACATTATGGCCGTATGGGGAAAATTATCGAATACCGCCTTGAAAGTAATGATGTTGCTAAAAAGCTTGATAATAATCTTGTGGATCTTATTCAAATATCTGCAGTCACTTTGGACAAAAAGCTTGGTGATCCGGTTAAAATTAAATCACTCAAATTGAGTTTTGTTGCTGATGATGATTTTGATGTTCCCCAATCGCATAGGCAAATAATCAGCAAGGGTAAAGACAATAATTTGGTTATGGAGATCAAGCGTGATTTTATTATCAAAAACGGGAAGGCTCTTCTTCCAGATGAAAGCAAGCGCTCACTTGCTTCCAGTATTAGCATTCCTTCCGATAATCCTAAAATTATCGCTCTAGCCACCAAAATTGTTGGTGATGCTCCTAATGATTTCGAAAAGGCTTCCCGGATTGTTAAATGGATTTTTACAAATCTTGAAAAAACCATGGCTAAAAATAGTGATAATGCTCTAGATATTCTTGATAAAAAAGCAGGCGATTGCACCGAACATACTCTTCTTTTTGTAACATTGGCCCGCGCTGTTGGTATACCTTCCAGAGAAGTTGGCGGTATTGCTTATATGGCAGGTGAAAAAGTTCCTAAAATGGCCTGGCATGCTTGGGCCGAATTTCATGATGGGAAACAATGGCTTACCGCAGACCCTACTTGGAATCAAATTCTTGTTGATGGTACTCATATTAAGTTAAGCGAAGGTTCTACCGATTTAAAATGGCTCAATATTCTTGGCGGATTGACTTTGCAAGTTATTGATTTTCAAAAAGATTAGTACCGTGTTATCAGCATTAAACATAATACTACTCAAGAGGCTACGGCATGTTTTCTCGAAGACGTTTTCTCAGGCAAGGCGCAGCTCTTTCTGTCGTCGGCTCTGCTTTGCCTAGTGCTCTTCAAGCTGCAAACCCCAAAGCGAAAGCAAAATCAATTATTTTTTTGCACCAGTTTGGCGGTCCAAGCCAGATGGATACTTTTGATTTGAAACCCAATGCACCCGATGCTTACCGCGGGCCTCTTAAAGGTATTTCCTCAGTAGTTCCTTCCATGCCCATTGGGGAAATGCTTCCAAATATGGCTAAGGTGATGGATCGAGTAACTATTGTTCGGAGTGTGCATCATGAGATGAAGAATCATAATTCTGCAGCCTATTACAGCCTGACTGGTTATTCACCTGCAACTGATGATCAGAGGTTGCGTGATACGCTTGATTTGTTTCCTGCTTATGGTTCGATTGTAAGTAAATTTAAGCAAAAATCTGGAGGTGTGCCGCCCTTTATTTCTTTCCCTCATGTAATCAGGGATGGGTCGGTTACCCCTGGACAACATGCTAGTTTTATGGGGAAAACCTATGATCCTTTTTTTATTGGCCAAGATCCCAACTCTGCAGATTTCAACCTTCCCGAACTTGTTCTTCCTTCTGGTATCAACGCTGCAAGAATTGCAAACCGGAAAGAAATGATGTCTATCATTGATGCTGAAACCAAGATCCTTAAGAAATCTTCCAAGGCTAAGGGCATTCAGGATAATTACGATCGGGCTCATGAAATGCTTACTTCCAAATCTATTCGAACTGCATTTGATATTTCCACAGAACCGCTTGCGGTACGGGAACGCTATGGCAGAACCACCTATGGGCAATCTTGCCTTCTTGCAAGAAGATTGGTGGAGGCAGGTGCGGCATTTATTAACGTTTATTTTTCTTCGCAGATTGGCGGTTGCGAAGGTGGGTGGGATACCCATGGGTTTAATGATAAACCTATGTATCCCGTAATGAAAAATCATCTTTTGCCCATTACGGACAAAACTTTACCAACCTTGATTTTAGATTTGGAAGAGCGGGGCTTGCTTGATTCAACTTTGATATTCTGGGCTGGTGAATTTGGTAGAACACCAAAAATCAATAATCTTTCTGGCCGTGATCATTGGCCACAATGTTACACGGTTCTCTTTGCTGGAGGTGGTGTGAAAAAGGGTTTTGTGTTCGGTTCTTCAGATTCCAAAGGGGCATTTCCTACAACAGACCCTGTTCGGCCGGAAGATCTTTCTGCAACTTTATTTCATTTGATGGGCATCAGCCCCAGCACGGAAATCAAAAACAACTTCAATCGGCCTTTTCCTGTAAGTACGGGCAAAGTAATCGATCAAATCATTGCCTAGTGTATGGGGCTATTTTATTTGGATTGATGAAAGGTGAATTTTAGTTTCATTGGGTTCAAGGAAGGTTTTCCAAATCGTTTAGGTCTTTAAACCTGCCTGCAGCTTTTTTGTTTACCTTTAAGTGTTCTAAACTTATGCAAGTAAATTTGATATCTTCAAAGTTGTCAATCACCCGCATGGCGTAACAGTCTGAAAATTCGACTCCGGAAATACCTGTGGCTATTTCAATTCGTAGTGGAGGTGTTCCTAGTCGGATTATTTGGTTTTTTTTGAGAAATAGCTCTCGCGATAGGTTGGAGGCATTAAATCCGAAAGCAATGATTGCTTTTATTAATTGGTCGGCATTATATTCATTCAGGGCGACCCAGATGTCCATATCCCCTGTAGAGCGAGGGTAGCCATAGTATGCAACGGCATAGCCTCCAATTAGCATGTATTCAACCTGATATTCGTTCAGTAACTGTAAGAATTCTTTGAAGTCGAGTGGTAGATTGATATTGGCCATAGTTAAGTTGCCTTAATATTTCAACGAATTGAAGGCGCTCGCTAGGGGTTTTAGAAAGCCAAAAATCTTTTTCATCGGAAGGTTGTAAAAGTTGACCAACCGTGAGAATCGACTTATTTATTCTGTTTGAGGTTTGCGTATTCATGAAATTATTTTAACACACTTAGTAAGCTCAAGATAGCTGGACATTTAACATTCAAGCTAAAATGGGGCAATGTTCAATTCCATGAAATTAACCCTAGGCAAAGTAATCGATCAAATAATTGCCTAGTGTATGGGATGAAAGTTAGGGAAAGTAAGCCTTGTTATTTTGTCATCCCAGGTAAACCAATTTGGAGCAATGAGGTGTCTCGTGCTTTTAATTGACTGGATTTACCCATGAGATATTCATCGATTTCTCGGGCTGCTTCTCTGCCTTCAGCGATAGCCCAGACGACAAGCGATTGCCCGCGTCTAGCGTCACCGGCAGCAAAAATATTAGGCTTAGAAGTTCTGTAGGTTTTGCGCCCCGTACCTATGTTTCCTCTTGAATCAATTTCTACATCAAACATTGCTGGCAACCCTTTGTCTGCACCGGTAAATCCGATCGCGATCAAAGCCAGATCGCAGGGGAATACAAGATCCGTACCCCTGATTTCTTCAAACTGCCTTTCGCCTGTTTCGTCATAGAATTGGTTGACCCTTACAGCATGAAGTTCTTTTACATGGCCCTTGGAGTCGCCAACGAATTTAGAGGATTTAATTTGCCAATCTCTTCTGCCACCTTCTTCATGCGCAGGAGATAACCTCAGGATCTTCGGCCAAAGGGGCCATGGTGTTTCAGAGTTATAATTTTCAGGAGGTCTTGGGTTGTAATCGATTTGCATAATCGATTTTGCTCCTTGCCTGTGGCAAGTACCCAAACAATCGGCAGCAGTATCGCCCCCACCGATGATGATTACGTTTTTACCAGTAGCCAAGATTTCTTTTTCGGTGACGGCTTTATCGAGGCACCTTCGATTTTGCTGGGTAAGGAAAGGCATAGCAAGTTCGATACCTGCCATATTCCTGCCCTGTATTTCTAATTCTCGTGCAATGCTAGAGCCGGTAGCCATTAATATTGCATCAAACGAAGAAAGTATTTCTTCGGCACTGATGGTTTTACCAACATCGGCGTTGTTGATGAATTTTACACCTTCACCTTCCATTTGTTTGATTCGGCGTTCGATGTAGAATTTTCCCATTTTGAAGTCAGGGATGCCGTAGATGAGCAAGCCGCCATACATATCGTCTTTTTCGTATACGGTAACAGCGTGACCAGCTCTGCAAAGTTGTTGAGCTGCGGCAAGTCCAGCGGGCCCGCTGCCAATAACGGCAACTTTCTTTCCCGAAATTTTTTCAGGGGGAGTGGGTACGATCCAGCCCATTTCCCAGCCTTTATCAACTATTGCGAGCTCGATGTTTTTAATTGTTACAGCAGGTGATGTAATTTCTAGAACACAGGAAGCCTCGCAAGGTGCAGGGCAGGTCTTGCCAGTAAATTCGGGAAAATTGTTGGTGCTGTGAAGTTCCTTCAAGGCTTCTTCCCAACGATTGCGATGAACTAAGTCATTCCAATCTGGGATTAGATTTCCGAGCGGGCAACCGGTATGGCAAAAGGGAACGCCACAATCCATGCAACGCGAGGCCTGCGCACGAATACTTTCTTCGGGCAGAGGTTGATATATTTCGTTATAATCCTTGATCCGCTGATAAACCGGACGAGGAGTGTGCTTTTGTTGTTCAATATTTAAGAAGCCGCGTGGATCTGCCATGTTTTAAACCATTGAGCCTAAGGGAAAATAATTAAAAGTACACCTAAAGTTTTATTGCCTATTACCCGTTTACTAGTTCCCATTGCCTTTGAGCAACACGTTTTGCTTCAAGCACCCGTCTGTAATCCTTGGGGAACACTTTTTTGAAATGCGATAATGCAGTCGAAAAATCGTTGACGATGTTTTCTGCAACCGTTGACCCTGTGTACAATACATGTCTGTTCACAAGGTTGCTGATCGTAGCAATATCTTTGTAGTCAACGATAGGAACAAGGTCGACCATTTCGTGATTGCAATTATCTTTGAAGTCGCCGTCGATGTCATAAACAAATGCGAGCCCGCCGCTCATACCTGCAGCGAAATTGCGTCCAGTTTTGCCTAGAACAACAACAACACCTCCAGTCATGTATTCGCAACCATGATCGCCAACGCCTTCAACAACAGTTTTTGCTCCGCTATTTCGCACAGCAAATCTTTCGCCCGCAATCCCTCGGAAATAAGCCTCGCCAGCGGTAGCGCCATAAAGTGCAACATTACCGATGAGAATGTTTTTCTCTGGGATGAACTTAGAATCTGCAGTTGGCGCAACAATAATCTTCCCGCCTGACAATCCTTTGCCTACATAGTCGTTCGCATCACCCCTGATGCGCATCGTGATGCCCTTGGTGATGAATGCACCAAAACTCTGGCCTGCGCTGCCATTGAACTGTAAATCAATGGTGTCTTCTGGCAATCCATCTTCCCCATGCTTGGCGGTGACGAAGTAACTTAAGAGCGTTCCTACAGTTCTGTTTTTGTTGGCAATAGGAGATTCAAATTGAACTCTCTCAGCCCTCTCGATTGCTGGGTTGCAAACTTTGATAAGTTCCCAATCTAATTGGTCTGCAATGCGATCGGCTTGTTTTTCGACGCATCGTATTGGGGTACCAACAGCGACAGGGGGCATTTGCAAGATGGAGGAAAGATCAACATTTTTCCCCTTCCAGTGATCAACTTTGCGTTGTTTAAGAAGGTCGGCCCTGCCGATGATTTCATCTAAGCTTCGGAAACCCATTGCGCTTAAATACTCGCGCACTTCTTCTGCAACAAAGAACAAGTAGTTAATGACTTGCTCTGGAGTACCTTGGAATTGCGCCCTTAGAACTGGATCTTGAGTTGCAATGCCAACAGGGCAGGTGTTGAGGTGGCATTTGCGCATCATGATGCAACCCATTGCAATAAGTGGTGCAGTAGAAAAGCCGTATTCCTCAGCGCCTAAGCAAGCAGCAACAATAATATCGCGACCAGTTTTTAACTGTCCATCAGTTTGTACCCTGACCCGGCCTCTTAGCCCGTTTCGAACTAATGTTTGTTGAGTTTCTGCAAGTCCTAATTCCCATGGAACTCCTGCATGACGGATACTAGATAATGGCGATGCACCGGTTCCCCCGGAATCACCACTAATCAGAATCCTGTCTGCAAAGCCCTTTGCTACGCCAGCAGCGATTGTTCCAACACCAACTTCTGCAACAAGTTTTACCGAAACTTCGGCATGAGGGTTGGCATTCTTAAGGTCAAAGATTAGCTGGGCAAGATCTTCGATGCTGTAAATATCGTGGTGAGGTGGGGGCGAAATTAATCCCACACCTGGTGTGCTATAGCGAGTCTTTGCAATAAAGTTATCTACTTTATGGCCTGGTAATTGGCCGCCTTCACCGGGTTTTGCGCCCTGTGCAATCTTGATTTGTAACTCGGTGGCATTAACTAAATAGTTGGAGGTTACTCCGAACCTTCCACTGGCTACTTGTTTAATAGCACTATTACGCGAGTCCCCGTTGGAATCTTTCTTGAATCTTGCAGGGTCTTCGCCGCCTTCACCGGTATTGCTTCTTCCGCCGATACGGTTCATTGCAATGGCTAGGGTTTCGTGCGCTTCTTTGCTAATAGATCCAAAGCTCATTGCACCGGTACAGAATCGTTTGACGATATCTTTTGCAGATTCGACAAGTTCCAAGGGGATAGGTCTAGGTGACTTTTTAATTTCAAGGAGGCCACGGATTGTGCACAAGTGCTCATCTTCTTCGCTTGCGAGTTCCGAAAACTCTTTGTAAGAAGAATACTTATCCTTGGTGATGGAGTATTGCAGTTTCTGAATCGTTTCAGGATTCCACATGTGATGTTCGCCACGCCTGCGCCACATGTATTCTCCGCCAACATCCAGTTCTTGCTCTTCTAAATTTCGATCATCTGGAAAAGCAAAGCTATGGCGGTGGATCGATTCTTTTGCAATTATCTCGAGGCTAATGCCAGATATTCGGCTGGGAGTTCCAAAAAAGAATTCGTTGATCACATCCATGTCGATGCCAATGGCTTCGAAGATTTGGGCAGCTCTGTAACTTAAAAGTGTACTGATGCCCATTTTACTAAAGATTTTTAGCAAGCCTTGATCAATTGATTTGATGTAATTTTTGACAGCAGAACCCAAGCTAAGTGGGGAACCATTATTGTCCACCATCATGTTGGCATTGTTTAAACCTTCAAAAGATTCAAATACCAAATATGGATGAATGGCACTGGCGCCATAACCGATCAGAAGTGAGAAATGCATTACTTCTCTGGCTTCGCCTGTTTCAACAATAATGCCACATTTACCCCTTAACCCACCTCGTAACAGATGGTGATGCACGCCAGCGGTGGCAAGCAGGGATGGAATCGCAATATGATCTTTATCAACGCCGCGATCAGATAGGATAATAATGGTGGCACCAGCTTCAACAGCAGCCGAAGCTTCTTCACGCACCCGTTGTAATGCAAGTTTTAGGCCCAAAGGCCCTTCGCTTCGCTTGAATAAGGTTTTAATGGTTTTGCTTTCAAAACCAGTGATATTGCAGCGTTTGATTCTTTCAAGTTCTGAAGCGGTAAGGGTTGGTGTTTCTAGCCTCAGCATTCGGGCGTGCAATGCAGTTTCACCCAAAAGATTAACTTCGCTGCCCAAAAGCGATTCCGTGCTCATTACAACTTCTTCACGAATTGCATCAATGGGCGGATTGGTGACCTGGGCAAATAACTGCTTGAAATAGTGGAACAGTAGCTGGCTTCGATTACTTAATACTGCGAGTGGTATATCAGTCCCCATGCTGGAAACTGGTTCTTTGCCATCTTTTGCCATGGGAAGCAAAATGCGATTGATATCTTCCTGAGTATAACCAAACGCACGCTGTCTTTCTAACAGAGTGGTGAACTCCTTGGAAAACCCATCCTCAATTTCAACTTCTGGAAGTTTCTCAAGCGTAAGGTGATGCTGCTCAATCCACTCAAGGTACGGAGCTTGCTTAGCTAAAACGTCTTTAGCCTCTTTATCAGTAATAATTTTGCCTAATCCTGTGTCGACCAGAAAAATTCGGCCGGGTTGGAGTCTGCCTTTTTCTATTATCTTTTCGGAAGGTATGGGAAGCACTCCCGTTTCACTTGCCAAAATCACCATGTCATCATCAGTGATAATGTAACGGCTTGGGCGTAAACCATTGCGATCCAACATAGCGCCCACTAGCGTTCCATCAGAAAAACAAAGATCCGCAGGCCCGTCCCATGGCTCGGTTAAACAACTGCTAAACTGGTAATAAGCTCTTTTTGCAGCGTCCATTTCCGGCTGACCTTCGTAAGCCTCTGGCACCATCATGGTTATTGCGTGCGGGAGTGTGCGACCCGCTTGGATCAGTAATTCCAAACCTTGATCGAGAATTGCAGAATCACTTAGTCCATCAGAAGGCAAAGGCACAACATGTTCAATGTCTTTGCCGAAGCGTTCATTGTGCATCATGGAAGAACGGGCTTTAAGCCAGTGTACATTTCCTTGAAGGGTGTTGATTTCGCCGTTGTGTGCCAAAAACCTAAATGGCTGCGCCAAGCTCCACAAAGGGAAAGTGTTGGTGCTATATCGGCTATGAACGACAGCAAGGCAAGAGTCCATTAAAGGATTAAGAAGGTCTGGGAAGTATTTGTCTACTTGGTCAGGTTTAAGCATACCTTTGTAAACAATTGTCTTAGAACTACAGCTGGCGAAATAGATTGGGGCAGGCATTCCTGGCTGGGCATTACTGTAAGCCCAGTTTTCAACTTTCCTACGAAAGATGTAAAGCTTTGTCTCGAGGACATCCTGAGTCATTGATTTTGCGCTTTTCCCTATGAAAGCCTGTTTCATGTATGGTTCTTGCGACCTTGCAAGCCAACCAACGCTGTTGGAGTCTACTGGAACATCCCTCCAGCCTAGAAATTTGAGGCTAGTTTCTTTGCACAACTTTTCAATTGCTTTTTCGCAGTTGGTTCTTTCGGTAGCATCTTTCGGCAAAAAGGCGAAAGCAACGCCATAGGAACCCGGTTCAGGCAGAATTATGCCTGCTGGTGAGCAAGCATCAGCGAAAAACTTATGGGGTATTTGAATTAATATGCCGGCTCCATCTCCGGTTTCTTGATCGCAACCACAAGCTCCACGATGTTGAAGATTTAGCAGGATTTGCAAGCCATCTTTGACAATATCATGGGTTTTAACGCCTTTTATGCTGGCGATGAACCCTACTCCGCATGAATCTTTTTCGAACTTAGGGTCGTAAAGACCATGTTGGAAAGGTGGTAGTGGTGTTGAGAATAACGGTTCATTTAAATTAGATGCCATAATGTTAAATTATCCTGAATTTCAAATTTTCTGATGTTTAAAAAAACTAAACTGTAAATAAAAATCCGTCCTTTTAGATTGTAGCAAAACCAGTCAACTTTGATAATTGTTTTGAAATCACTTTTAGTAAAAAAAACTTGGTTACAAGTTCTGTTTACAAGGGTATTGCAGCATTATACTTAACTATTTTTAGTCAACAAATCAACTAATCTGGTTAAAGTATACAATATTTTTTGGATTTTCTATTGCGAAAAGAGCATGAAATCCTCTATTCATATGATGAGTCTAGTTAAACAAAAGTTGTCAAAGGAGTTTTTCATGTCCACGGGCAAGGCGATAAAGAGTGATGTAAAAGATTTAAAATTAGCGGCATTGGGTAAAAAACGAATTATGTGGGCAGATACGGATATGCCAGTTTTGGCTCGTGTTCGTGAGAGATTTGCCAAAGAAAAGCCATTGGCAGGGCTAAGAATGTCTGCCTGTTTGCATGTTACTGCAGAAACTGCAAATCTTGCCCGCACTTTGCAGGCTGGTGGTGCAGATCTCGTATTAATTGCTTCCAATCCACTAAGCACCCAAGATGATGTTGCAGCCAGCTTGGTTCATGACTTTGGTATTTCTGTCTTTGCGATTCGTGAAGAAGATAACAATACCTATTACAAGCATATTGTTGCAGCTTTGGAACACAGCCCCCATGTAACTATGGATGACGGCGCAGATTTAGTTTCCGCACTCATTTTCATGGCTTTAAATCGTTTGGATGAAGTTCATCCCGAAGTTAAGAAGTGGGCTGAGAAGCACTCTGTTGAAAGCCGTAGAAAAATTCTTGATCAAATTGTAGGAAGCATGGAAGAAACCACGACGGGGGTCAATCGACTTCGCGCCATGGAAAAAGATGGGGTTCTTCAATTCCCCGTTGTTTCTGTTAATGATGCTCAAACCAAGCACTTGTTTGACAATCGTTACGGTACCGGCCAAAGCACCTTGGACGGCATTGTACGCGCTACAAATATCCTACTTGCAGGAAGAAAAGTAGTAGTTTGCGGCTATGGTTGGTGTGGTAAAGGCGTGGCTCAGCGCGCAAGAGGGATGGGAAGCTTGGTTATCGTAACCGAAGTTGATCCAATTCGCGCCTTGGAAGCTGCAATGGATGGTTTTGAAGTAATGCCTATTTCTAAAGCCTCTGAAGTTGGTGACATCTTTATTACAGTAACCGGAAACGCACATGTAATCATTGGAGAGCATTTTTCCAAGATGAAGAGTGGTTCAATGGTTTGTAATAGCGGCCACTTTGACGTGGAATTAGAATTACCTGCGTTGAAGGCTCAATCCAGTGCAGTGATTAGCGAAGTAAGGCCAAATGTTGATGAATATCAACTCAAGAATGGCAAAAAGATTTATGTGATTGGTCAGGGTCGGCTTGTAAATCTTGCAGCAGCAGAAGGGCATCCACCAAGTGTAATGGACATGAGTTTTGCAACTCAGGCCCTTGCAACTGAATTCTGCATTGTAAACAAAGGCAAATTGGCCAATAAAGTTATCGATGTTCCTTTGGAAGTCGAACGCTATGTTGCAACCCATAAGCTAGAATCGATGGGAATCAGCATAGATAAGCTGACCGCAGCTCAGAATAAGTACATGACTGGTTGGGAACATGGGACCTAAGGGTCAGTAAGATTGGGTAATATTTACGGCCTAACTTGAAGAAAGTTGGGCCGTATTTGTTTTACTTTTTCATTTTATTTGTAGAAATCCTCGTAAACTTAAGTTACAATTTAAAGGGTGATTTTGCCCTTTTGTTTTATTTGTGGGTATGTGCTTTGCACTCAATACTGAAATTAATTCCCAATTTGTTTACTCTTGGAAATGCAATTTGCGGCTTTGCTGCTATTGTTATTGCTGCAAAAATAGATCTTTCTGTTCAGGATGATCACTCTGCGGCGGTTTTATTGCGTTGGTCTGCGGGCATGATATTTCTTGCCATGATTTTTGATGTGTTAGATGGGATGCTAGCCAGATTAGTAAAAGTGACTAGTGATTTTGGTGGTCAACTTGATAGTTTGTGTGATGCAATTAGTTTTGGTGCTGCTCCCGCATTTTTAATCCTGCGCTTAGGTCAGGATTGGGACAGCTTTTTTGTTAGGAATATATTTGCTTGTATATCAGGCCTTTTCATGGCGTGTGCAATAATTCGGCTTGCGAAGTATAACCTTGAAAATACTGATCTCGAAGCTGGTTCGTTTAAAAGATTTAAAGGCTTGCCTTCCCCTGCCGCAGGTGGTTGCATCGCTAGTTTGGCGCTGATTCGTTCCTATGGTTCGATGGAGGTGCCAGGATTTGATTTTTTAACGGCCAAGAATGTGGTTAGTGTGTGGACTGTTTTTGGTGCGGTGGTTGTAGCTTTACTAATGGTTTCGCCTTTTTCCTACCCACATTTAACCAAGCATATTCTTCGTAAAAAAGTGATTTTTGGCTGGTGTTTTGCCTTGCCTGTGATTGCTCCGTTGGTATATCTAGTCCCCGAATCACTTGCTATTTTAGTTTTCTGGATTTATGCTTTAAACTTCCCTGCTAGGCAGATCTTTTACATTGCTTTTCGCAGAAATATGGTTGATTCTTCGCAGGCTAGCGCAAATGATTATTATCGCCGCTAGCCGATCCTTTTTTATCACATTTTATTGGCAAAACGCATGTTTACCGGCATCGTAGAATCCATGGGAACGGTGACTATTTTAAAAACCCAAAATGTTGGGGTTTTGCTTTCTATTGGGCATGATGATTTTTTTAAAAAAACAAAAACCGGGGCCAGTATTGCTATCAATGGTGTTTGCCTAACCTTGATTTCCCAAAAGAATAAGCAAGCTGTTTTTGAGGTAGGGCCGGAAACATTGAAAAAGTCTAACCTCGGGCTTCTTCATGTTGGTATGAAAGTTAATTTGGAAAAACCTGTTTCTGCAAGTAGTGATTTTAGTGGTCATTTTGTTCAAGGTCATGTTGATACGACTGCTGAAATTTTGAAAATCGAAAAATCCGGACCATGGGTAGATATTTGGTTTTCATTACCCGATTCGATCAAACCTTTTCTTGTGGATAAGGGGTCCGTTTGCATTGAAGGTGTTAGTTTGACCATAGTCCAAGTTAAAAAAGATAAATTTAGTGTCGCCTTGATTCCTCATACCTTGGCGATGACTACCCTTGCACTTAAGAAGCCTGGGGATATGGTTAACATTGAAACTGATATGATTGCAAAATACGCCATGCGCGCTTACGAACTGTTTTTTAAAGGCAAAAAGTAATCGATGAACCTTTACGATATTCCACCAAGACAAACCCAGTCCTACTTGACTGAGCTTTTAAAAAGCAGAAACATATGGCCCAAAAACAAAATGGGGCAAAACTTCCTCATTGATCTAAACCTGATGGATCTTGTCGTTAATAGTGCTAATTTACAACCATCCGATGCGGTTTTGGAAGTAGGCAGCGGTACAGGCAGCCTTTCCAACCGGCTGGTGGAATCTGCGGGATTTGTACTAAGTGTCGAACTTGATCCTGCTTTTCAAAAATTGACCGAGGAAACCGTGATTGAACGGGATCGGTTCTTTCTTCATCGTGGCGATA
>Ga0209296_1000064_pt1 | contig 93111 bp, 81 predicted proteins | sample S_130206_EF_Meta_FD_187319 | JGI IMG/M metagenome (GOLD analysis project Ga0209296, IMG submission 187319) | Freshwater microbial communities from Lake Simoncouche, Canada to study carbon cycling - S_130206_EF_MetaG (SPAdes) (version 2) | ecosystem: Environmental > Aquatic > Freshwater > Lake ...
CGAAGCCGCCGATGCCAGCAACGTTGCACAGCAGGTCGACCTGACCGAATGCCTTCGTCACGTCAGAGACGACGGATTCGACGTTGGCCCAACTGCTGACATCACACGCGAATGCCAGCGCACCGTTGCCGATTGTGTTGGCGGTTTCTTGCGCGTTCTCGATATTCACATCGAGGCATGCGACCTTTCCGCCTTCGGCCCCGAGACGCTCAGCGACACCGCGACCAATTCCCGAACCGGCACCAGTAACGATGACGCCCTTACCTACATACCGTTGTTCCATTGTTTCCTCATTGTTGTGTTTCTTGCGCGAGAGACCTTCACGACGATACGTGAGGAATCAAGCAACGAATAGTTTCGACGACGAGATCAGCCGATTTTGAGCACGCCGCGAGCGACTGCGCCCGAATGCATGTCGTGCACCGCGTCGTGGAATCCCTCGAGCGGATACGTGGCAGTAACGAGTTCGTCGAGCATGAATTCACCGCGACGATAGAGATCAATGATCTGCACCATGTCGCTGTGCGGGCTGTAAGAACCAGCACGACAACCGATCACTGAGCGTTCGTTCTGTGTGAAGCGCTGATACGGGAGCGTGAACGTTGCGTCGCCACCTGGTGTGCCGATGATGACAACGGTGCCGCCCCAATCAAGCATTTCAAGCGCATTCGAAGTCACTGCTGGGTGACCGACGACGTCGTACACCCAATCAACGCCACCGGCGTTGAACGGACCGGAAAGCTCGGTGTCGCTATAAGGAACGAGGCGACGAACCTGCTCGACGATGTCTTCATCGCGACCGTTAAGGAAGTCGGTGGCGCCGAACTGCCGAGCCAGTGCTTCTTTTTCGGGTTCGGTGTCGATGGCGATGATGCGCGACGCACGCTTGACGCGCAGCGCCTGAATAGCGTTGAGACCTACGCCACCGCATCCGTAGACAACTGCAGTCTGGCCGATCTTGACGTCAGAGCGATACAGCACCGCGCCAGCACCCGTCATCACGCCACAGCCAACCAGGCAGGCTGATGTGAACGGAACGTCCTTGGGAATCTTCACGGCCTGAAAACCACGAACCACTGTGCGCTCAGTGAACACCGAAGCCGCAGCAAAGTTCCAGCACGCTTCACCATTCAGCGTGAACGGCTGAGCCATGTTTCCAAGTGTCTGACGACAACGCGTGGGCTTACCTTGCGCGCAGGCCTTGCAGACGCCGCAGGCAGCAAGCGTTGAGATGATCACATGATCGCCTTCGACGACATGGGTGACACCCGTGCCGACCTTCTCGACAATGCCGGCGCCTTCGTGGCCCAGCACGGCCGGCGAGGGCCATCCAAACGCACCCGCAGCAGCGGTGACGTCGCTGTGGCAAACGCCAGCAGCCATCACCTTGACGATGACCTCGCCAGCGCCTGGATCGCGGACCTCAAGTCCGTCGAGTACTTCAGCTTTTTCGCCAGTGAAAACAATGCCCTTCATGGATTCCCCCAGGGATAGGTCAATAGACGGTGACTAGAAACGAACGGAAACTCAACTGCCCCAAATAATTGATTGCCATTCGGTGTATGCATCGAGACCCCAGTTGCCGCCATCGCGACCAATACCTGACATCTTGAAACCGCCGAACGGTGTCTCGTGATGTGTTTGCACACTGTTGATTCCAACACGACCGGAACGAATTTCCTTTGCAACCTCAAACGCGGCTGGCGTGTCGGAGCCAAATACGTAGGAGAACAAGCCGTAAACGCTGTCATTCGCGATTGCGATTGCATCGTCGACTGTGTCGAACGGAACGACCACCACAACTGGTCCGAAGATTTCTTCGCGCACAGGAGTCATGGTGTTGTTGCAGCCCGCAAGAAGTGTTGGGCCAATGAAATAGCCCTTGTCTGGTCCGGCATTGCGGCCATCGACAACCATTTCGGCACCCTCGGAAAGACCGGCTTCGATCATTCCCTGGATGCGACCAAGTTGTACTCCGGAAATGACGGGACCGACCTGGGTTGCGGCATCGAGCGGGTCGCCAACCTTGAGCGCACGCGCGGCACCTTCGAGGCGAGTAATGAGTTCGTCGTAGCGGCTGCGGTGGACGATCACGCGTGTCGGTGCGGTGCAGATCTGACCAGAATGGAATGCCCACACACTGGCGATACCAGCAACGACCTTTTCCATGTCAGCGTCTTCGAGGACGATGCATGCACCCTTGCCACCAAGCTCGTGAAGTTGACGCTTCATTGTGGGAGCACCGGCGGCAACAATCGATGCGCCGACTGCAGACGAACCGGTGAACGACACCATGTCGACATTCGGATCAGAAACAAGATTCACACCAGCAGACGGTCCGCTACCGGTGACGATGTTGATAACACCCTTCGGGAATCCGACATCTTCGAGGATCTTTGCCAGCTCAATGACACACAACGGATCCTGTGGAGCAGGCTTCATCACAACGGTGTTGCCGGTCGCAAGAGCTGGAGCAATCTTGCCCACCATCGACGTGGTCGGGAAGTTGTACGGAGCGATACAGGCAACGACGCCAAGCGGAACCTTGCGGGCATAACCAGACATCAGCGCGCCAGCGGCAAGAGGAGTCGTGCCAATGGGCTGAGGCGGAAGCGCAACACTCAGGTCGTGGAGTGCGCCTTTGGCGTAACGATCAAAACGCGAAATCGCGACGGGGATCTGCATAAGCGAACCCACCGATGACGTTGCACCGGTTTCGCTAATAACTAACGGAATGAGTTCGGGAGTGCGTCTGGCCAATTCCTTGCCGGCGGCGGCAAGAAGTGCCGACCGTTCCTCCGGGGAAGTGCGGCTCCACGTCGGGAATGCTTCCTTTGCCGCAGCAGCGGCACGAGCTACGTCTTCGGCTGATGCCTCCGGGGCTGCAGCCACAACCTGCTCAGTTGCAGGGTTGATGATGTCGTACGTGCCATCGCCGCCGGGGACCCATTCGCCACCGATGAGCTGACGGTATTCGTTCATGTTTGCCATGGTTGGGCACGTTAGGACAGCCACCGCCATTCGTCATACTGAACTGATCCCACGCGGCAGTGGACGGCAACCGGGTCCGGTGTAATCTGACGGTTCGTCAGAAACTCCGCCTCATTGGCGGTCCAACGAGAGGGTGCTCACTGTGTCCGACACAAGCTACGACGAGATCATCAAGGGCGGAACGGTCATCGATGGCACCGGCACCCCGGGCCGCATCGCCGATATTGCCATTCGCGACGGAAAGATCGTCACCATTGGCCAGGTCGACGGCGACGCAACGATCGTTACCGATGCAACCGGGCGCATGGTCATGCCCGGCGTGGTCGATGTCCACACGCACTACGACGCGCAGCTTCTTTGGGATCCAGGCGCGTCGCCATCGGCAAACCACGGCGTCACCACGATCATCGCCGGCAACTGCGGATTCACCCTCGCTCCCCTGCGCCCCACCGCCGCCGAAGCGGAGTACCTGCAGGAAATGATGAGCCGCGTTGAGGGCATGCCCCTTCCCGCTCTCAAGACGATCGACTGGAACTGGGAAACCTTCGAGCAGTACCTCAACCAGTTCGAAAACCGGATCTCAGTGAACGCTGGTTGGATGGCCGGACATTGCGCCATCCGTCGCTACGTGATGGGCCCAGAGTCCGTCGGAGGCGAAGCAACCCCCGAGCAGATCGAGGCCATGGTGGCCGAACTGCGCAAGGCCATCGAAGTCGGTGCACTCGGATGGTCATTCACAACATCAGGCAGCCATAGCGACGGCGACGGACAACCCGTGCCAAGCCGCTGGGCGTCCACCGAAGAAATGCTCGCAATGGCCACCGAGGTTGGCAAGCACGAAGGCACAAGCCTCGAAGGCATCGTTCCCGGTTGTCTCGATCGATTCGCCGACGACGAAATCGAATTGCTCGCAACCTTGAGTGCTGCGGCAAAGCGCGTCATGAACTGGAACGTGCTCACGATCGACAGTCGCGAACCCGACCGAGTCGGCCGTCAGGTCGAGGCCTTTGACCGCGCCAAAGAAATCGGCGGCCGCGTCGTTGCTCTCACCATGCCAGTGCTTGTTCCAATGAACATGAACTTCGCAACGTTCTGCGGTATCTGGTTGCTTCCAGAATGGGAAAACACACTGCGTTGCGATATCCCCGAGCGCATTACCCGACTGCAAGACCCAGCAACACGTGCAACCTTGCTCACGGCGTCGAAGTCTGAGGAAGCCGGCATCTACCGTCGCCTGGCTGACTGGGAGGACTACGTCATCGGTGACACGTTTGCACCAGAAAATGATGGACTCTCGAATCGCACCGTTGGCGAGATTGCTGCCGAGCGGGGAACCGAACCATTCGACACTCTTCTTGACATCGTTATTGCCGACGAACTTCAGACAATCCTGTGGCCGGCGCCGAAGGACAAAGACCCTGAGTCATGGCGCATGCGTGTCGAAGCATGGAACGACGAACGCGTCATGATCGGCGGCTCCGACGCTGGTGCGCACCTCGACCGCATGTGTGGCGCAACATTCCCCACACGCTTTCTGGGAGACATGCTCAACGGACGCAAGCTCATTCCTATCGAGCGCGCGGTGCAACTCATCACACAAACACCCGCCCAATTGTTTGGACTTGTCGATCGAGGCACCCTTATTGAAGGCAGCAACGCCGACATCGTGGTGTTCGATCCGGAAACGATTGGCTCAGAGAACGCTCACATGGTCGCCGATCTTCCTGGCGGCTGTTCTCGACTCACGGCTGATTCCTACGGCATCGAACGGGTTCTCGTGAATGGAACCGCCGTGATCATTAACGGTCAAGCCACCGGCGCCACCCCGGGCACGGTCTTGAAGAGCGGCAAAGACACCTACACCGTCCTGCCGTAACTCGGGTCGTCCTTCGTAGACGCTTTCCATGCGGGTTCTTCGCAGCGGAACACATATACAGTTCGTCCAGCGGTAAATAGTCCCTCGGATCATTGGTGGAAGGTCGGTTCATGGTTCGTCGATCGATAGTCGGGCTTATCGCAGTCGTCACGCTTGTTTTTGCTCTTGCAGTTGTGTCGGGTCCTGCGGGAGCAGTGGTCGACACTGCCACGATCATCCCCAGCCCCAACATCGGCGACAGCATGAACGAACTCGCGTCGGTGTCCTGCGTATCAGCAACCTCCTGCACCGCAGTTGGCCGCTACTACAACGTTTCGTCTTGGCAGTCGTTGGTGTTGTCGTGGGACGGCACCAACTGGTCCCCCGTCGCAAGCCCCAACATCGGCGACAGCATTAACGAACTCGCGTCGGTGTCATGCATATCAGTAAGCGCTTGCACCGCCGTCGGTACCTACTCAAATGACGGACAACCGTTCACGACGTGGGTGTTGTCTTGGGATGGCAACGACTGGTTGACCGTGGCGAGCCCTGACCTCGGCGGTGTCGGCACATTGAAATCGGTCTCCTGCGTATCGGCGAGCGCCTGCGCTGCCGTCGGCTATTCCTGGAACGGTTTCACCAACCAAACATTGGTACTCATGTGGGATGGCATTGACTGGTCAATCATCTCCAGCCCCAATCCTGGATCTAATTCCAACGCCCTGTTTTCAGTTTCTTGCGTTTCAGCAACCGCCTGCACGGCCGTCGGCGACTACGACGACGGGGCAACGAAGTCTCTAGTGATGACCTGGAACGGTACCGCCTGGTCAACGGCCATAAGCCCAAATGTTGGAGACACCAACGTTCTCGAATCAGTGTCGTGCGTGTCAACTGTCCTGTGCACTGCCGTTGGTCGGTACAGGGTCTTAGGCCAACAATATCCATCAGTAATGACGTGGAATGGCAGTATCTGGTCGTTCGAATCAATCCCCAGCATCGAGGCCGTTTCTACCGTTTTCTCTTCGGTGTCGTGCGTATCAGCGACATCATGCACTGCGGTCGGCAGCTATAACAATGGTTTCATTGACCAAACATTGGTAATGACCTGGGATGGCAGTGAATGGTCAATCGTCCTAAGCCCCAACATCGGCACTAGCAGCAACTTTCTCTCGTCGTTGTCGTGTGTGTCACCAGACTCCTGTATTGCAGTCGGCAATTACGACAATGACTCGGTGGATTGGAACTTGGCGATGGCTTTGACCAGCCCTGAACCGGTGCCGGCAACGACTACGACAACCACAACAACGTCGTCTGTTCCGATTGGCCCTGCGTTCACCGGCTGAGTTCAGTCGCGCCCAAGTTTTTTGCTTCAGGCTTTCCCATTCCTTACCTGAACGTGGAATTGTCGAGGGATGCGAAATCGACGTCGTGCCATTTTTGTTCCCGTTCTCTTCGTTCTTCTCGCCGGTGCACTCGCGTGCGCTAGCGCGTCGAAGAATTCAACCTCCTCATCGACGACTGCGGCCAGTGTCACAAAGTCGCTCACGTCTCATCCCGCGTTTGGCACCTGCCCCGACAGCGCCTTTCCCGATCTCAGCGGAACAAGTGCTGGCGCCAACTATGCCGCGCCAAAAGTGACGGTCACGTGCACCGATACCGAAGTGACCGTGACGTCGAACAACATGATCTCCTACGAGTTCGTCGCGAAGACCCCCAATGCTTTGGCGCCACAGAACTTCACTTGGAAGATTCCGCTGAAACCAACCAAAGCAGCGGCACCGACGAATATCGAGAATCGGTTGGGAACACTTGGTTTCACAGTGACTGGAATCGCGATTTACGGGCCGACCGAGGGGCCTATGCCGGCGGCCGAAGCATACGGAGATCCTGTGGGAAATGGACTCATGGATTACTGCGGTGGGCACACTGGCCCAAGTTCTGACTACCACTACCACACGATCATTTACACCGACGCCGTCTGCAATTTCGAGACCTCACAACTCGTGGGCTTCGCTATTGATGGATTCCCGATTTACAACTCGGTGATCTGCCTCGACACGAACTGCTCACAGACAACGCTCGCTGAGAGCGACTACACCAAGACGGGTGATTCGAAGTCCTATGTCTGGAAGGCCTACACCTTTAGTGGTGGCACCGATCCGGGAACACTCGACGCGTGCAACGGGCGCACCGAAGCCGACGGAACCTACGCCTACCACCTCACCCCAACACAGTTCCCCTACATCATCGGTTGCCTGGTCGGAACGGCAACAACCCAAACAGGAAATGCCGCTGCACCCATGCCGCCAATGCAGGGCCAGCAGGGACCCCCACCAGCCCGGGCGAACTAAAACCGCATCAGTTCACGAAGAAGGCCCGGGCAGTTGCCCGGGCCTTCTTCATTTCGTTCTTGCTGTGACTCAGACTGGCGTGTCAGCAAGCAACTTGCCGAGGTGCAACAGACTCTGAGTGGTGCCACCAAGGAACAGCTCCTGCTTCTTGGCCCACAGGTAGTAGCGATGCAGCGGGTAGTCGCGATCGACACCAACACCGCCGTGCAAATGCACACAGGCACGAACGACGCGAGCGCCGCCTTCGGCTGCCCAGTACTTCGCCGAGGCTGCGTTCTCGCCGGCAGGAAGGCCGTCGTTCAAACGCATCGTTGCGCCCCAAGCAGTGAGCTTGATGGCATCAGCGTCGATGCGGCATTCCGCTGCGCGCTGAGCCACAGCCTGGAAGGTTGCGATCTGACGATCGAACTGCACACGTTCTTTCACGTAGGCCGACATGATTTCCACGGCCTGAGCGGTAACGCCCGCCATGATGAGTGCCTGTGAGGTCTGTCCGTATTCGATGAGGCGATCGAGAGCATCGAGCCCAGCAATCTTCTCGGCGGCAGCACCACTGAACGTGACCTTGGCATCGGGGATGCCGTCGGTCGCAGCCTGACGTTCCACCGTTACGCCCTTGGCTTTTGCATCGATGTAGTAGATGCCATCGGCAGCCGTCACGATAAAACCATCGGCAACTGTTCCGAATGGAACGTTGGTCTTCACACCGTCAAGTACGCCGCCCTTGGCTGCGAGAAACGGAGTGTGAATGTCGCCGACAAGGTCGTGAATCGCGACAGTGACGATTCGCTCGCCCGAGGCGAGTCCAGCGAGTTGCTTCGGTGCGTACTGAGCGAGGAACGGAGCAGCCATACCCATGACAGCCATCGCCGGAACTTGAGCAACGGTGCGACCGACCTCTTCGAGGACGATTGCTACCTCGGCGAAACCGAGACCAGCGCCGCCATCGGCTTCGGGCATCCCGATTCCGACGATGCCGAGATCGGCAAGTTCACGCCAGAGCACAAGGTCGATGCCACCGGCATCTTCGATCTCCTTGAGGTGCTCCATGGTGCAACGGTCGGTGAGGACCCGATTGGTAAGAGCACGAAGCTCTTCTTGATCTGATGAGAATGAGAAATCCATGTGTGTGTTCTTTCTGCTCAGCGTGCCGAGCGGGGGAAGCCAAGACCGAACATGGCGATGAGATCGCGCTGCAGTTCGTTGGTTCCGCCACCGAAGGTGAGGATGATCGTGCCGCGGATGCCGGCCTCGAGTTGACTACGAAGGATGGACTCAGGAGCATCAGCATCGAGATACGCACGCGGTCCGAGGACCTCCATGAGCATTGTGTAGGCATCGAGATAGAACTCAGTGCCGAACACCTTGACGCTTGACGCGTCGGCTGGGTGCAACTTCTCGGTGCTTGCTGACCACGCAACCTTCCAGTTGGCGAGGCGCAGGTACTCAAGCTTGGCGTGCACCTTTGCAAGATTGAGCTGCACCCATTCTTGATCGATAACACGACGACCGTCGGGAAGCTTGGTGTCCTGCGCCCATTTCCGAACATTGGTGAGGATGCGCTCGGGCATACCGCTTGAGCACAACGTGACTCGCTCGTGGTTGAGCTGGTTGGTGATGAGTCCCCAACCACCGTTCTCTTCGCCAATGAGATACTTGGCAGGAACACGAACATCGTCGAAGTAGGTGGCGTTGATGTCGTGCTCGCCCATGAGGCGAAGCGGCTGAATCGTGATGCCAGGGGTATCCATCGGAACGACGATGACCGAAATGCCCTTGTGCTTCTTGGCTTCGGGATCAGTACGAACCGCAAGCCAGCAGTAGTCGGCACCACCAGCGAGTGATGTCCACATCTTCTGACCATTGATGACGTATTCATCGCCATCGCGCACGGCGCGGGTCTGGAGTGCAGCAAGGTCGGTACCTGCGCCCGGCTCTGAGTAGCCGATGCAGAAGTGAAGGTCACCGGCGAGAATCTTCGGAAGGAAGAACTCTTTCTGCCAATCGGTGCCGTAGTTCATGATGGTCGGGCCAACAGTGTTGAGCGTGAGCATCGGCACTGGTGCGCCGGCTCGCATCGACTCATCGAAGAACACGAACTGATCGATCGGGCCGCGAGCCTGACCGCCGTATTCCTTCGGCCAACCGAGGCCTGCCCAACCGTCTGAGCACATCTGCTTCCAGACGTCCTTGGTGGCTTGGCCGATTCCGTGACTGTGAGAGAGGGCCTCAACCGTCTCTTCGTCAAGGAGATTGTCGTAGTAGGTGCGAAGCTCTGTGCGCAGGGCTTCCTGCTCTGGTGTGTATCCAATGTCCATTTCCGAAACATAGCCTCGGGTGATGGGTGTCACACAAGCGGAGCGCATGATTCACTTGTGTCACACCTGAGGCCCAGCCGGGCCTTGGCAGATTTGGAGAGTCAAATGAAATTCAGAGTCGTGGGCACTGGCCCTCTGGCCAAACAACTTGGGGCCACCCTTGAGGATCGGGGCCACACGCAATCCAGCGAGGGGTATGACGCGATGATCTTTGCCCCTTGGGATCCGGCGGTCATGGTCCCGCGCCCATTGGCTGAACTGACCGACGCTGAATTCGATCTGGCTTGGCAACAAACCATGGACGCAGCAGTGGAAGCATGCACCGAAGCTCGCACCAGTTTCGCCGGGCGGGGTGGTTCGATTGTGCTGACTCTCCCAACGACGGCTTTGGCTGGTGGCGACCACTATGCCCACTGGGCCGCAGCGGCCGAAGGTGTTCACATCCTCACCAAGTCAATGGCACGCCAGTGGGGTCCCGAAGGCATCGCCGTCAATGCGCTCGCCGTGTCACCAACGTTGGTATTGGCCGATGCCGTTGTCGCCGGTCCGGTGTCGATTGCAACTCCAGCGATACCCGATGCCGAACTTGGCGCGGTTGTTGAATTTCTCTGTTCGCCTGATGCCCGCAACCTTGCTGGACAACTTCTCACCGTGGATGGTGGATTGTGGATGTGAATCGAACACTCGAAGGTCGTGTCGCGATTGTGACTGGCGCCGGCCAAGGCGTTGGCGAGGGAATTGCCCGCAAACTCGCTGCATGCGGCGCTCACGTTGTAATCGCAGCCCGACGCGCAGAAACCGGTGAACCCGTTGCATCTGCCATTCGTGCCGATGGCGGTTCTGCCGAATGCATGGTCACCGATGTCACGACCCGCGAGTCAATCGCTGCTTGTATCGATGGAACTGTTGCTGCCCACGGACAACTTGACGTCATGGTCCACAACGCGTTTGCAGGTGGCCAGGCAAGTCGACTTGAAGAAACTCCAGCCGACGCGTGGTACCAGATGTCACGCACGTCAGCGTGGGCAAGTTTCTGGTGCGCGCAACTCTCCTACCCGCATTTGAAAGCGAGCGATCAAGGCCGACTCATCCTCGTCACGTCACCCAGCGGCATCGAGGGAAGTGCGAATATCCCGCTTTATTCGCCCTCCAAAGCAGCCCAACGCGCCATCGCAAAATCATTGGCGCGCGAATGGGGCGCCGATGGTATTTGCGTGAACTGCATCGCACCCGTTGCGGAAACACCCGCATTGGCCAGCGCGTTCAGCCAAGTTCCCACCTTGCGCGGCGCGATTGAAGCTCGGACGCCACTTGGTCGTATCGGTGACCCCACCGATGACATCGGCGGAGTTGTGGCGTTTCTCGCCGGACGCGACTCGGGCTACGTCAGTGGCCAGACCATCGTGTGCGATGGCGGCTCGTTCTTGGGGCTCTAAACCAGAAGTATCGTCACAGTCATGCTTGAAATCCCCCAAGGAACGATCGTCTTTGGCACGCAGCTGCCACTCCAATCGCAAAGCCCGCGCTTCGCCGCGACGTGGGAAGCCAACGCAACGCCCGCAGACCTTCTGCAGATCGCTCAAGCAGCTGACCGAAGTGGATATTTCTATATCGCGGTGTGCGACCACATCGCAGTTCCCGAAGAGAAGGCCGCGACGATGGGACTGTGGTGGCAGGACTGCCTCACCACCCTTGGCTTTCTCGCATCAGCAACCAAGAACGTTGCGCTTCTCAGCCATGTCTATGTCATCGCCTATCGCCACGCGCTGACCGCAGCGAAGGGATTCGAAACGCTCGACCATCTTTCCGGAGGTCGCGCGATTGCCGGTATCGGAGCCGGTCACGTCGAAGAGGAGTTCGATGCGCTCGGAGTGCCCTTTACTGACCGCGGTTCACTCACCGATTCCAAACTCGTCGATTTTGCCGAAGCACTGTCGACCACATACATCGGAAACATGGGCGCACTCCCCCGACCAGTGCAGACCCCCCGGCCACCGATTTGGATCGGTGGATCATCGAATCCCGCCATCCGACGCGCCGCCGCCTACGAAGGTTGGTTGCCCCAAGGCCCCGCCACTCGCGAGGGACTCGATCTGTTGCTTGCCAGCCGAGAGAAGTTGGGCAAGTCCGATGAACCGTTCGCCTTCGGTCACGTCGTCATCCCATATCTCTATGTAGGTACGCCGTCGAGCGAACGCCGTCAGCCTTGCTATTCAGGTTCTCCGGAACAGATCGCCGAAGCGATCATGGCCGAGACCCCGGCCGAAGTGAACCAAATACAGGTGAAGTTCGATACTGACAGCGCCGCAGAGTACGCCGAGCAGGTTGAAGCCTTCGGAACACAGGTGGGCCCACTCCTGGCCCGGTAAACCGGAACTAACGTGGCCTCCTCACAAATTCCGAGGGGGAAACGTGGCACTTTCAGAGAAGGACTACCCGGTCAAGGTCGGAACATTCCTATTCACCATGGTCGAGCCTCACGAGGGCTTCGAAGTTGCGTACAACCGCTGGTACGAACATGACCACTTCTATTCGGGTTGCCTGATGGGCCCGAATGTGTTCGCGGGCGACCGTTTTGTGGCTACTCGTCGACTCAAGAAGCTTCGCTCGAAGGCCACCAATGACATGACCCCAGACCCGAAGACCGGGTCGTACCTCGCGGTCTACTGGTGGCAAAAGGGCACAACCGACGAATGCAACCGATGGAACGTCGACAACGTCAACATGCTGCATAAAGAAGGCCGCATGTTCGCTGAACGCGATCACATCCACACACTGCTCTACGACATGCGCTGGAGCGAACAGCGCGACCCCAAGGGCTGCACAATTGAACTCGGCCTCGATCATGGCTATCCCGGCTTTGTCGTGGTCACCGGCGATCTCAACGAAGGCGTAACTCACAATGAGTGGGATGCCTGGTTCCGCGAGAACTGGTTACAGAACGCGTTCACAAAGAAGTGGGGCCCCGACCTCGTGGGTAGCGGCACCGTTATTCCGCTTTCCGATGATGCCCCCGCCGATGTCGTACGACCGGCAGCCGGCCCCCGCCGCTTCTTGCAGCTCCATTTCCTCGATCACGACGCCGAAAAGGGCTGGGAAAAGGGCTACGCCAAGATTGGCAAAGCAATCAACGAAAGCGGACTCGCCACACATGTGTGGACGAGCCCGTTCCAACAGACCAACTTCGGCACCGACGACTACACGGACAAAATCTAATGACAACTGCACCACTCACAGGAGCGAAGATCCTGCTCACCGGCGTTACCGGACAGGTTGCTGGGCCCCTCGCCCGCAATCTTGTTGCTGCTGGCAACACCGTGTACGGAACCTCACGTTTTGCCGATGCCGATGCACGAGCAAAGGTTGAGGCCGATGGCATCATTCCCATCGCTATCGACCTTGAGACCGCATCTTTCGACGAGATTCCCGATGGACTCGATTACGTCATCAACATGGCGGTTGCGAAGTCCAACGACTTCGACCGCGACCTTGCTGCCAACGCTGAAGGCGTCGCACTGCTTATTGAACGAGTGAAGGGCGTCAAAGCGTTCTTCCATTGCTCGTCGTGTGCAGTTTACGAACCCAACGGTCACGTGAGTCATGTCGAAACCGATGACCTCGGCGATAACCACCGCGCTATGGGATTCATGACGACCTATTCGATCTCAAAGATCGCCGCGGAATCAGCAGTGAAGTACGCCTCGAAGCGATTCGGCGTTCCTGCCGTCATCGCGCGGCTCGATGTTCCGTACGGCCCCGGTCACGGTTGGCCGCAAATGATGATCACGCTTGCCCAGATGGGCATCCCCACCACGATCAGCGCCGATGCGCCAAACACGCATTGTTTCTTGCACGATCGCGACATCATCGGTTCATTGCCGTACCTGCTTGAACAGGCCGACGTTCCCCCGCCGATCTACAACTGGTGTGCGCCCGAGCTTGTCAGCATCGAGGACTGGACCGCTGAACTCACGAAGCTCACCGGTGTTGAGATTCCCCTGCTCGTCAGTGAACAGTGCATTCCTCCGAACCCTGTCGACCCATCGAAACTTCTCGGTCTCGGATGGACCCCCACCGTTGAATGGCGTGAGGGCTTTCGTGAGATGGCCCAGAACTGCTTCCCCGACCTGTTTAAAGGCTGAACATGCTGAGCGACGAGAAGATCCTCATTACCGGACCCGCCGGACAGATCGCGTTCCCTATGGCTCGCGATCTCGCCAAAGACAACGAGGTCTGGGGAATTGCTCGCTTCGGCGATCCGGCAACTCGCAAGCAGGTTGAAGACGTCGGCGTGAAGACACTGGCTATTGATCTAGCCGATCCCGACTTCAGTGAACTTCCCACTGACTTCACCTACGTGTTGCACCTCGCCGTTGTGCAGGTCGCTGGTCTTGATTACGACTTTGCTATTCGCGCCAACGCCGAGGGCACTGGGTTGTTGCTGCATCACTGCCGAAGTGCAAAAGCGGCTCTCGTGATGTCAACGCATTCGGTCTACAAGCCACCTACCGATGGCGATCCTTGGCATGTGTTTAAGGAGACCGATGCGCTTGGCGACGTCAATGCCGCTCATGCTCCGAGTTACTCGATGTCGAAGATCTCCCAGGAAGCCGTTGCGCGCACTTGTGCTCGGCTGTTCGACCTTCCTGTCACCATCGCCCGCATGAATGCGTCCTATGGCCCCGACGGCACTGGCGGCCTTCCCATCATGCAGATGGATGCGCTTATGGCCGGCAACCCCGTCACCACGCGCTGGGATCCGTGCATGTACATGCCGATCCATACCGATGACATCACCTCCCAGGCCGAAGCGCTGCTCGACGGCGCGTCGTCAACCGAAGCAACGATTGTTAACTGGGCCGGAGACGAACCAGCCAGCGTTCAGGAATGGTGTGCCTACATCGGCGAACTCGCTGGTATCGACCCAGTAGTGAACTCGGTTCCCGCCGAAGGAACGCTTCGAGGTTCGGTCACCGACAACACCAAGCGTGCGGCCCTCACTGGCCCATGCAAAGTCAGCTGGCGAGATGGCATTCGCGATGCGTTCGAAAAGCGTCACGGCACCAAGTAGATGAGCGACCTCACTGGCCGCAACATTGTCATCACCGGAGCTTCCTCTGGTATCGGTGAGGCACTTGCAATCGAAGCGGCCCAACGTGGCGCGCGCGTAGCCATCGTCGCTCGGCGCGCCGATCGCTTAGCCACGGTCCTTGAACGCTGCCAAGAGTCCTCGCCCCGATCGAAAATGGTTGTCGCTGATCTTTCGGACCTCGATTCGATCGATGCACTCGCATCCAGCCTCATCGACGCTCTCGATGGTCGAGTCGATGTACTCATCAATAACGCTGGCGTGCCCAAGCGCAAACGTACCGACGAAATGACGGCCGACGACGTCGAAGGCGTCATGGCTCTCAACTACTTCTCACCGGTACGCCTTACATTGGCGATGCTCCCCCACATGCTCGAGCGCAATAGCGGCGACATTGTGAACGTCTCGTCGATGGGCGTGCATATGGCCGCCTTCGGCGTGAGCGCCTATTCCGCGAGCAAAGCCGCGCTTGAATTCTTCACCGAAGGCCTCTACCTGGAACTCGGCAAAACCAACATCCGGGCGCACTTGTTCGTACCCGGCACAACGGCGAGCGAGTTCTCCACCGATAAGCCGGGAAACAACGCACCGTTCCCAAGCGACCCGGCAACAACATCTTCGTCGCAAGAAGTCGCCATCGCCCTTCTCGCCTGCCTCGATACCGAATCGTTTGTCACCTACACCGGTGAACGAGAAGCGCAAACGTCAGCCAAACGCAACGCCGATGTGAATGCGTGGTTGGCCAACATGCGCCAGGTCTTTACTGGAATGTGACTATGCGTGCTGGTCGCTGAGCGGTCGGTCCGACCAGCTCAGCGACCAGAAGTTCACGCGCCTGGCTTCCAGAGGGCAGGCCAATCATTGGCCCGGAAAGAGGCATCGGTACCTCCGTCGCAGAAGATCACTGATCCGCAGAAGAATCGCGCATCGGGACCGAGGAGGAATGCAAGAAGCCCAGCGATTTGCTCGGGGGCACCGGCGCCACCCATGGCGATCGTGGCCTCAAACATCTCCATGCCAGGACGGATCGAGGGATCGTCCATGCCTTCCTGCACCATTGGCGTTGCAATCATTCCGGGAGCGATGGCGTTGAGCGTGATGCCAGCGCCTGCCCATTCAGGAAGAACCGCATTGCGACGAACCCACTTGGCCACCGCGTTCTTGGTGGCCGGGTACGCGTTGATCGAATCGCCCTGATCACCGATAACACGAGCAGCACCCTCGTCGCCGGTGAGACAAGCATTGACCAGATCCATCGAGTATCCGGGCTGACAAGTTGTCGAGTTGGACGAGATCGCAACAGCTGCCGACGGCGCGCCAGCAGCTAGCAGCGGACGGAGTGCAGCGAGTAACTCGACTGTGCCGAAGTAATTCACTGATACCAGCAATGACGCGGGGCGACCGGGAAGCCCAGAGATCCCAGCGCATGGCACGAAGCCATTGATCACACCGCTGCTGCGTTCGGTGATCTCGGCAACTGCATGAGCACGCCCTTCAGGCGTACCAAGGTCTGCCTCGATTTCGGCGCCGCGCAGATCGACGCCGATGACCGTGTGGCCATCGGCGCGAAGTCGTGCAGTAGTCGCAGCGCCGATTCCAGAACCGGAGCCGGTAACGACAATGGTGCCCATCAGCGCTTTGAGACGGCGTCGACGATTCGGTCTGTGTTGGCTTGACCTTCATAGAGCTGACGAAGCAGCCACATGCGCAGGAAATTAGCCAGCGCATAACGCAGGAAGATCGCGGCGCCAAAGACCGTGAGGGAAAGGAAGGCGACAGCGAACGCCACCTGCGATGTCACGTCGAGTTGACTGCTCAAATTGTTCGACGACACGTACACGACGAATGCGCCGATTACGCCGACGAGCATCATGACAAACCCGAGGGCTTGGAACGTCTTGTCGCGGCTGGGATTGCCGGTCTTCAGATTCATATCGGTCACATCGGCTTTGAATTGCTCAATGCGATCACCAGTGGTTTCCATTTTTCTCCGGTCTCATGAGCCCAAGTAGGCAGCGGATAATTCATCTTCAAGCTCAGCGGGAGTACCAACTCGGGTGATAGTCCCGTGGAGCACGATCGCTGCGTATTGGGCGATGCCCAAGACGGTTCGAGCAAACTGCTCGGACACCAGGATCGAAACTCCCTCTTGCGAGACCTGAGCCACGATCTCGTAGAGATTGGCTACGACAAGCGGAGCCAGACCCATCGACAGTTCGTCGAGGAGTAGTACCGATGGATTCACAGACAGTGCCCGTGCCATCGACAGCATTTGCTGTTCGCCACCCGACATGGTGCCGGCGAGCTGCTTACGCCGTTCTCCCAAACGCGGGAAACGGGCATAGGCGATTTCTTCGACATCAGCGAGCGGAACGCCCGACATGGTCGCCATCCAGAGGTTCTCGCGAACGGTGAGGTTCGGGAACACTCCGCGACCTTCAGGAATGGTGCAGAGGCCGAGACGAGCGAGTTCATCTGCGGGTGCGCCGTTGACGACACGACCAGCCAAGCGAACCTCACCGGCGGTGGGCTGCAAAAGCCCAGACACCACCTTGAGGATGGTGGACTTTCCGGCACCATTGGGGCCTAGCAGCGCAACAACGGAACCCTGCGGCACAGAAAGGCTGATGCCGTGAAGCACCTCGATCGTGCCATAGGCAGCGCGAACATCGACGAGTTCGATCAGTGGGGCATCAGCAATTGCACCATGATCTTCGTGATAGTGGGTTTCACTCATCCGACACTCTCCGGGGAACCAAGGTAGGCATCGATAACAGTCGGATCATTGCGGACATAGTCCGCTGAACCACTCGAAATCATTGTGCCGAAATCGAGAACGTGGATCGTTTCGCACACCTTCATGACGAGCGCCATGTCGTGCTCGACGAGACAAATACCAAGGCCATCGTTACGGGCAAGATCCTTGAGAAGCTCACCAAATTGTTCGGTCTCATCTTCGGTCTGGCCTGATGCTGGCTCATCGAGAAGGAGCAACGTGGGCTGAATCATGAGTGCTCGTGCGAGTTCAACAACGCGAGCTTGTCCGGTGGGGATTTCGCCGACTTCGCGATCAGCAACGTCGGCCAGGCCAACGAGTTTGATAATCCGATCGGTTTCAGCATTGACGTCCATACGCGTCGTGCGGAAACTCCAGCGGTTGCGAATTTCACCCGCAACCCGAACATTGTCGCGAACTGACAATGACGTGAAGAGTTCGAGACGCTGAAAGGTACGGGCCAGACCCATGCGCGTGCGCTTGTGGGGAGGCTCCTTCGTTACATCTTTGCCATTGAAGACAATCTTCCCGGAGGTAAGCGGTTGAAGCCCGGTGATCGTGTTGAACAACGTGGTCTTACCGGCACCATTCGGACCGATGAGCCCGGTAACGCTTCCGGCTTCGACGGAAATCGAAACATCGTTCAGCGCAACGTTGCCGCCGAACTTCACTTTTACGTCGACAGTTTCAAGCAGAGACACCGGTTGCCCCCTCTCGGACGGTTCCCGCAGACGGGACAACGACACCTTCAAGATCGAGCGCACGATCCATCTCGGCAAGATCATCGAATGTGAAGGGTCGATCGATGCCGATAAGTTCCGGCGGCACCGGTTTCGGAACCCCGCGCATCGCTCGAGCTAAAAGAATCTTGCCACCAACGACAGGCACGATGAACAGGTTGACCATCGTGAGGATGACAAAGTTCCAGTTGGTGATGACCTCGGTCGCAGTGAGCGCCCAAATGGCCGCTTGGAGACCGACCAGGGTGATCACCAAAGGCTTTGACTGCTTGATCTGATCGAGGCCGGCGACAATGTCGCTCACAGCGCCCGAAGGGTTCTTGCCCATCGTGATGCCGATCGTGGCGGGCAACACGGTGACGACAGAAACGAAGAACAGGAAGATCGCTTCGAGACTCGAATAGTCCACTGCAAACTTCTTGAGTGTGAGATCAAGCATCTGCACGAAAGCGATCAGGAAGATTCCAGCGAAGAGTGCGCCGGAGATATACCCGATGCCGCCAACGACAGTGATCATCATGAGCGAAAGGCTCAGAAGGATGTCGAAACGGTCGGAGTTCACGGTTCCGATTTGGGCGGCCATCATGACGCCGCCAATTCCTGCGATGGCTGCAGACATCATGAAGATCGACAGCTTCAAGCGCACAACGCTCATGCCCAATGTGGCTGACGCTGCCGGGCTGTCTTTCATCGCAGCAAGACGACGGCCGTATCCGCTGTGGCGCAGATACACCATGCCGATGCCGATGATGGCGAAGAGACCGGCGCAAAGAAACAGGAACGCGTCGGGACTGTTGAAATCGAACGGACCAATCTTTGGCTTCGGGATTGAGAGCTGCCCGGCGGTAAAAATTGTGAACTTGAATCCGAAGATGTCGCGTTCATTGCGTTCGGTGAGCACCATTCGAGAAACGAAGACACCAAAGGCCATGGTGGCCAAGGCCAAATAGAGTCCGCGCAATCGGAGGGCCGGCAACGCAATCACCGCACCGACTAAGGCGGTGACCACCGCCGCGAGCAGGATGCCCCAAAGTGTCGTGCGCGCATCGGTTCCGGAGCCAGTTGTGCCGAAGTGAAACACGACGATGACAGCGATAGCTCCGAACGACAACGCTGCAAGATTGATTTCGCCTGCGAAACCGGTGAGTAGAACCAGAGACAAAGCGATGATCGCGAAGGTCAAAGCAAGGGTCAGCGTATTGACCGCTGTGCGTTCCATGATGACCTTGAGACAGAACACCACAACCATCAGGACCAAGCCAGCGATCCAGGCAGTACGGATTGACGGCATGCGGAATCGTTCGCGTAGGCGAAGCACGGTTGCTCCGCGAAGGCGATCTTGGGGAAGCACGATGAGGACGATGAACAGAAAGATCATCGGCAACGAGTTACGAAACGAACTTGACCAGGTCCACTTGCTTGGGAAATACGCGATGACATAGGTCGTGCTGAGTCCGATGACTAGTGCCCCGGCGAGGGTGCGCGGGAGGCTCCGCAGGCGACCAAACATCGCGGCAGCGAATGCATCGATAACAAGAAGCGTGAGCTGGCCCGCACTCATTGCCGATCCAATCATCGGCTGGATGAGAATTCCGGCGAGGGCGGCGAGGAACGAACCTCCGGCCCACGAAATCATGGCCAATCGTTCGGGGCGGCCACCATTGAGTTGGAGTAACTCCGGATCGTCGACGACTGCTCGCATTGCCACACCGGATCGGGTGCGCACAAACAGCAACCGAATACCCACGGCGATGGCAATGGCGATGACAAACGCAATGATTTCGTGCCACGAGACCTTGAGTGAGCCAAAGTGCACAAACGCATTCGGGCCGAAGAACTTCTGGAATTGTCGAGGAGTGCTTGATGTCGGGCTCCAGACCCAAGTAGCGAGAGCCTGGAAACCGAGCATCACGCCAATGGGCACGATGATCTTCGTGACCTCAGAGGTGCCACGAAGATTCTTCATAACCACCTGATAAAGGAGCGCACCCAAGAGCGGCGCAAGAACGCCAAGGACCATGAGTAATGCAAGCGGTGCCGGCCAATTCCATCCCCACCGGAACTGCCAGTAGGTGAAGACCGCAAGCATTGCGATTGCGCCCTGAGCGAAGTTGAAGATGCCAGAGGTTGTGTACGTCACGACGAGACCGGACGCGGCGATGAAATAGGAGCCACCGATTGCCAGACCCAAGATCGTGTACTGCAGGAATGTCTGCACTCTGTACCCCCTCGTCCCTACCTAGGGACGTTGCTGCGAATCGTTATCAAACTGTGACCGACGCCACCTTAGTGTTCCGAATCGGACGAAGGGGCTTGGTGATGAACTGGCGAGACTACCGGCAGACAACCCTCAGAGAAAGTTTCCTGAGTGAACTATCTCGCCGGAATTTTGAGTGGCTTCGAAGGCCTCGAAGTTCAGTTCACCTGCCGGCCGCCGTCACCCCAGTACTGCGCACGGAGTGTCTTCTTGTCGGGTTTGCCAAGAGCGCTCAACGGGATGGCGTCAATGAAGTCCACGCTCTTCGGTGCCTGCACAGAACCCTTGGCTTCCTTGACCAATGCGATGAGTTCTTCAGCGTCCACTGACTCACCAGGACGAACCACAACGACGGCCTTGACCGACTCGCCCCACCGTTCGTCGGGAACACCAATCACCGCTACCGCTGAAACTGCAGGGTGGGTCGAGATGACGTCTTCCACTTCACGTGGGTAAACGTTGAAGCCGCCGGTGATGATCATGTCTTTTTTGCGATCGACGATATAAAGGAACCCTTCGTCGTCGGCTCGTGCCACATCGCCTGTGTGAAGCCATCCGTGTTGAAAGGCCTCGGCTGTTTGCTCAGGCTTTCCGAGATAGCCCTTCATGTTGAGCGGACCTCGCACGCAAATTTCGCCGGGTTCGCCGTGTGGCACCACGTTGCCATCGTCATCGAGAAGAGCCACGTGTAACCAAGGCACGGGGCGCCCGCAGCTGGCCAACCGTTCAAGGTTGTTGGGGTCGTGATCTTCTTTACGCAGAACGGTGATCGTCATCGGGCACTCGGCTTGGCCGTAGAACTGGAAGAAGATCGGGCCCATTCGGCGAATGCCTTCGGCCAAGCGCGTCGGGGAAATCGCAGAGGCCCCGTAGAAGATGGTTTCCAGGCTCGAAAGGTCGTACTGATCGAACTTGGGATGATCAAGAAGCACATAGATCATCGTCGGTACCAACATCGTGGCGGTGATGCGATGGTCCTGCACCGTCTGCATGAACTTCTCGGGATCAAAACCGGGAAGAACGGTGAGTGAACCGCCCTTGAGCAGGGTTGGTGTGAAAAACGCTGCACCTGCATGCGAAAGTGGCGTGCAGATCAGGAACCGCACTTCTTCTGGCCACTGCCATTCGGACATTTGAATTTGAACCATCGCAGCGCCGCCGCGATAACTGCTCATGATTCCTTTGGGCTTTCCTGTCGTTCCCCCCGAGTAGGAGATGCCCGCAAGATCCTCTGCTTGAACATGCGGGGCAACAAGTGGTTTTGGTTCAAACGTCATTGCGAGAGCATCGAGGTCTTCACCGAATTCGCACGGACCGAGCGAGAGGAAGTGCTTGATTGTGGGTACACGCTCAGAAAGTTCACGCGCCCGATCAGTGAAATTGTCTGGATCAAAGACAAGCGCTTCGGCCCCACAGTCAGACAACACATAGGCCTGATCGTCGACCGAACCCATCGGGTGCAACGGCGTCGAACGTGTGGCATTGATCTGGTTCGCCGCCATATTGAACAGCACTTCTGGCCGATTCAGTGCGAGTACCGACAACTGCTTGCCCTGCGTCAAACCTTTAGATGCGAGCGCCTGTGAATAGCGGCTCACCATTGCGCTCATTTCACGAGCGGTCATCTCACGCTGGCCGATGATGTTCACCGCCGGATTGTCCGGGGTGCGGTTCAGCGCGTTGATAATCAGATCAGCGGCATACACCGGTCGGTTGAGGTCGGCAGTGTCCCAAGAGGCATCAGTCATGACGGGGAATGTAGGCGACGACCCTTGCCGATGTCGGCCGAAACGAAATCAGCTGGCGCGATCGGCGCGCTCAACATGCGCCGACCCGTTCACAACATCCCGAGCAGCCCGTTCGAGCAACACCCGAAGCGTGCGCAGATCCTCAGCAGACCAGTCCGCGAACGTTTCCGCGTTAATGTCATCGGCCGCATGACGAAAGCGCTTCCAGGCATCGCTGCCCTTTGACGAAAGTTCGACGATCCCGGCTCGCCCGTCGGTCGGATCCGATGCCCGAAAGACATACCCCTCGTCGCTCAGTTCCTTGATCTCGCGACTGATCAACGGAGCTTCAAGGCCCGTGAGGCGAGCCAACGAAGAAAGCCGGACCGGCCCAGAGGACTGGAGGGTCCCCAGAATCGAAATCGCAGGACGGGACAACATCACGCCCGAACGCTCCGATCGGGCCCGTGACGCCACTCGCCCGGTCGAGATTCGGTTGATACGCAAAAGAGCCTGATCGAGTTTGCGAAGGTCATCCACACGGCTCACGGCGCGAACCGTAGCGCGATCCTGCCCTTGATGTGACGGATGACACGTTTTGGGTCCTCGGGGGCACTCTCGGTGACTCCCGCTTATCGACCGTCCCAATAGGTGCCATCAAGCATCTGCTCGAGCAGACCACGGAACATGATCACGTCATCAGGCTCGGCGGGCGCTGACATCTGCCCGTAGGCGACACCTCGAGTCGTCGTTCGTACCGACACCGTGGCGAACCGAAGGGCAGCGAAGACCTCAAACCACTCAAGAGCTTCCACCGAACGACCGCTCATCTCGGTGTACAGCGCCGCCATGTCTGAACGACGCATGAAGTCCGGGAGGCCGGGCATTCCGTAGGTCTCGGCCATGTTCTGAAAGAACGCGTGCAGGAAGATCATCCACGCAAGATCGACTTCAGCAGGGCCAAGACACGCCATCTCCCAGTCGAGAACGGCGGTGGGGGTTGGTCCTTGCCACAGCATGTTGCCAATGCGCGCGTCGCCCCAGTTGAGAACCGTTGGATTCACAAGCATTGGACGGTTGGCTTCGAGCCATTCAAAGGTTCGTTCGATGAGCGGATAGTGGATATCGCCACGAGCCCATTCGTAATACCCACGCTCGTGACCAAGGTGTTGATCGAGCGCCGACTCGCCCTTATCAGGACGAGCAAGGAACGCGAGGTCGGTGTTATCGGGGCGAAGTTCATGAAGATCGACGAGCGTTTGAACAGCATTGCGCTGCATGAGTTCACGCTCATCATCAGATAGATCGATCACCCACCCACCAAAGACATACGGCGGCATGTCGGTTGGCGCGCCGCCAGGAAGTCGCTTCATGACGAGGAACGGCGTGTCGAGGACTGCAGGATCCAGTTCAACGTGGGTCACTTCGGGAACCGGAACGTTGGTGTTGGCGTGAACGACGTTCATCGCCTTGGCTTGAAGCTCGATGTCGTAACTCTCAAAGACCGGGATCACATGAGGAAGCGGCGCCATACGCGCGACGTACTGCGTAGTGACACCATCGAGCGTTACGTCGAACAAGCAACTCTCACTCGACATGCCGTTATCTGGTGCAACCACATTGGTCACGATCGAACCCTCACCGAATGCGGTTACAACCCAATCGGTAAGTCGCCCCGTCAGTTCTGATGGGTCACGACGCCACGGAGTTTCTGTGGCTTGGAATTCTTCTGCGTTGTCAGCCATGGTCGGACGATAGTCGCGTCAAACCATTCGTTGTCCGGCGTTAGTCGTTCACTCCGAGACCGCCAAGAAGTGCGATCAAACCGAATTCAAAGACCGTGTCGTATGCCGCTGGATCCGCCAACGCAGCAACCAACTCGCGGTCAACGAAATCAGATGGCCAAAGATTCGGATCAACCGTTCCGTGGCTGGCGTTTCGTGCTGCGGCACGATCCATGAGTACCGAGGAAATGACGTGTACCTGCAACGCCCGCAGCATGAGAGCCGCCTCGGCGCCATGCTTGCCAACGGATGCAAGTTCGGTAGCCAGCGCTTGCTGCACAGGTAGGAACATCGCCGGCGATCGATCACGCTCGTGAGCGAGGCCCACGAGATGCTGGCGTTCCAGAAGTGTTGATCGCAACTGACGAGCCAATGAGGCCATCCGCTCGACCGGAGTATCGCCTTCGGCACGAATGGTTTCCATCCGATCGAGAAGACGATCGACAAGTCCATCGAGGACCGCGTCTCGATTGCCGACATGCCAATAGACCGAGGTAACCGCCACCCCGAGATCGTCGGAGAGTCGGCGCATCGTTAACGCGTCAACTCCGTGACGTTCCACGATGTTGCCAGCTACTTCAAGGATCTCGTCGGCAGTAACCGGTCGACCATCGCGGTCGACCGGTTCACTGCGGACTCGAGATGCTGCGCTCACCTTTAACTACTGCGGAATGAGCGGGAAGTCGTGACCGGTCAGCCAGTGACGGCCAACTTCCTTGACCGGCGCCCAACGGTCGGTCAGGTCCTGCGCTGTACGACCTTCGCCAAGCTGACCGAGGTCGGTAGGCGTGGGGCCAACCTTTTCGGAAATCTTGCGCAGTGCATCCATATCGAAACTGAACGCATCGCCGGCGCTAAGCCCAAGCATGACGCGGGACTCATCGATCGGAATATCGAAGAAGGTCTTCTTCAACCATTCATGCGTGTTCGGCCAGGTGCCTTCGGGATGCGGGAAGTCCGTGCCCCAAAGCATGTTCTGAATTCCGATTTCGTAACGCTGACCCATTTCACGACGCTTGACATTGGCGAGGCCCGTGAAGCAGTTGCGGTCGATGTACTCGCTTGGAAGCATCTCGACCTTGCCCGCAAATGCGCCGGCGCCGAGCTTCTCGGAACCCTTCTGTCCTGCCCACAGGCGATCCCAGAACCACAACAGCTGCGGCAACCACCAGCAGCCACCTTCGGTCGCGCAGAACTTGAGATTTGGAAAGCGCTCGAACACGCCCGACCACAACATGAACCACATCGGACGCGCTGGCCACCAGGTGACCTCGGTGACATAGATGCCAAGAAGGTCGCCGTACTCTTCGCGCGGAGCCGAACCCGAGTGGGTAACGATCGGCATGTTGTATTCCTCGCACAACGCCCAGATCGGATCGTAGCGACGGTCGTGATACGGCGTCTGGTTACACCAACGCGCCGGGATCATGATGGCTCCGAGGCCGTGTTCCTTCGCCCACTTAATTTCGGCAAGCGCGTCTTCAACCGGACCGGTAATCGGAACGAGCGCAACGCCACAACGGCGATCAGGATTTGTCGAGCACAGGTCGGCGAGCCAACGGTTATGTGCCTTGGCACCGGCAAGACCAAGTTCGGGATCGAGATCGCCAGAAAGGCCGAGACCAGCACCGAACGGAACGGCAGTACGGCTTTCGACCGCGTCGGCGTCGGGATACACGACCTCGGCAGCGACACCGTCACCATCGAGAGTTTGATCACGCTTGATGGCATCCCAGCCGCCAGCGAGTTCCTCGTCGTGTTCTTCGAACCACTTCTTGGCGTACTTGTCGTCACGCACACCGAGTCGTGTTGATGCTTCGATGAGTTCTTTCTGCTCGAGAAGGAACACATCGAGTTGATCGTGGTACTTCTTCTCGAGATACGGGCGATAGTCATTCGTCGGCAAACCAGCATGGCTGTCTGCGGCGATGATCAGGTATGGATCGTTGTCAGCAAAATCTTCAGGCTTCATTGGTCTCCCCTAACTCAGTCGGTTGCGAACTCGTAGCCTGCGAATGCAGGGCACATATTTGCGTCAATAGGTACAGAACGTGGCGGAAGGCCAGCGAACACTTCGTCGACCTTCGGTCCGATGCGATCGGCAATCGGTCGCAAGAAGTTCAGGTCGAAGCCATACAACTTCGCGGCATTCAGAGACAGCATCTGTTCAGCTTCATTCTTCGGCACGCCAGCAAATGCCAAAGCGATGGCTTCACGTGAATACGGTGAACTTGCTTCCTTGTGGGGGTAGTCCGATCCCCACATGATGCGATCGACACCGACCTGATGACGCAAACCCATTTCCATCGGGCGGATAAAGCTTGCTCCGACGTGACACTGGCGAGACCAGTATTCGCTCGGCTGCAGGGACAACTTGGCCATTACTTCAGCGCCCCACACCTGCTCCTGCGAACCACTCGAAGAGCGCATGCGATTGAAGAAGTAATCGAGACGTGCGAGTTCATCGGGAACCCATGCCGTGCCCTGTTCGGTGAACACAAGCTGCATATTCGGATGACGTTCCAGGGCTCCACCAAGAATGAGTTGGTAAAAGGCGCGATGTGCATACCAAGACACCTCAAGCAAAAACGTGATGGTGTCTTCGGGATCAGGACCCATAGGCGGTGCGGCCGAACCGGTGTGATGGTTCACCGCCATTCCGAGTTCTTCACACGCCTGCCAAATCGGTTCGTAACTCGCGTGATGGAGTTGATGGAGGCCACTGCCTGGCGGCGTTCCGGGAAGCAGCACGCCACCGGTGAGGCCATGTTCACGAGCCCAGCGAATTTCTTTCACAGAATTTTCAACGTCGAACAGGTTGATCTGCACCACTCCGGCGCGACGGCCGGGATAGTCGTCACAGAAGTCCGCAAGCCAACGGTTATGCGCTTGAAGTCCCGCCCACCGACGATCGGCATCGGCTTGCGTCACCGCGGGAGGTTGCGCGGTCAACGATGTCTTCGGATAGAACGGCGGAATGGTGTTGGGGTAAATGATTTCTGCCGCTTGGCCATCGGCTTCGAGATCGGCCATCCGACGCGCGGAATCCCAGTTACGAGCGCCGAGATCACCTTCAAGATCTTCGTAAGGATTTTCGTACTCGGCCGCCCACACATCGAACTCGTCGTGCCACTTGGACTCGAGATACGGGCGATAGTCAGGGATATCTCCCCCGGCATGCCCATCGGCCGAAATAACGATGTACCGCTGGTCGCTGCTCAACGTTGCCCCCTGTATTCCACGCCGGTCATCGGCATGAGTGACTGCAGTCACCGTATCGCTGTTACAGGGACGGGGCAATGTCGAGCGACTGATTTTCCTGACAAAGTCAGCGGGATTTTGGGAGCCCCAAATGACGTTCGGCGATGTTGTTCCGGTTGATCTCGGTGGTGCCCCCGTAGATCGACATCACCGGCGAGTGGCGGGCGTCGTATTCAACAAATCCTTCACCCGCAGCGCCCTCTTCATGGAACTGAAGGAGCCCGGCGGGACCAGCGGTGGCTTGGGTCCAGCGCGAAGCGCGCTGGTAAGCCTCGACCGCAAACACTTTGGTCATCGAACCTTCAAGGCCGGGCATGCCGCCTGAAGAGGCGATCCACGCTGATCGCATGGTCAACAACGTGGCCACCTGCATATCGATGATCGAGCGCGCCATGCGTTCACGAGTCGTGGGTTCATCGAACACCCCGTTGGCAACAGCCCATTCATGGAAATGACGAAGAAGTGGAACACCGGCGTTCGTTCCGCCCATAACGCCGCGCTCAAATGCGAGCACGGTGGTCATGGTTCGCCACCCACCGTTTTCCTCGCCAAGAACTGCTTCGTCACCAACGCGCACATCGTCGTACCAAGTTGCGTTGGTGATTTCGGTGCCGAGTGTGTGCACTGGCTCAACCGTGATGCCTGGGGTGTTCATCGGCAGCATGAACATCGTGAGGCCCTTGTGCTTCGGAAGGTCGAGATCGGAGCGAGTAAGCAGAATGAGCCACTCAGCAACCTGCGCCAAGGTGGTCCACATTTTTGAACCATTGATGACCCATTCATCGCCGTCTTTGACGGCGCGAGTTTTGATTGATGCAAGGTCAGAACCAAAGTCGGCTTCGGAATAACCCATGCATACGAGCGCTTCGCCGGAAATAATCGAAGGAATGATGCGATCCTTCTGTTCGTCGGTGCCGAGCTTGTTCACAACGGCAGCGATCATGAGCGCAACGGCAAGACCGTCATAAGGCGCGCCTGCTTTTTCAAGCTCGTTGAACATCACGTACATCTCGATGGGATCGCCCTTGCCAAGACCAGGACAGGCCCGCTCGAGAATCCCGCGGCGCCCGAGTTCGAGATTGAGTTCGGGCGCATCGAACACACCCGTCGTATGCATGCGAGCGGCGACTTCCGGCGTCACGAATTCGCGGATGATGCTGCGAATTTCATCGCGAAATTCCACGACTTCTGAAGAAAGTGCGAAGTCCATGTCAGCCCTCCACGGTTCCGAAAAGACGATCAGCAAGGGACAGTCCAACGCTTGTCGAATCATCAAGAATCAGCGACCAACCGCGAGCCCGTCGGTAATACATCTGAATGTCGTATTCCTCGGCGAATCCGTAACCGCCGTGGTAGTGCAGGCTTCGATCGGTAGCCATTACCGCGCCATCAGCCGCAAAGAGAAACGCCATGGTAGCGAGAGTCGAACCATCGGTGATGTCGTTGTTGGCCCAATCAATGAGACCATCGGTGACATTGTCGAGTGCCCACGCTGCTTTATGAGTGAGCAGCCGTCCACCATCGATTGCGACCGGAAGATCGGCAAGACCATGCTGCACAGCCTGGAACGAACCAACCGGCACACCGAACTGCTCGCGTTCTTTGACATAAGCAACGCCGAGTTCCTTTGCGGTCTCGGCAATACCAACGAGCGCTGCGGCAGTTAGCAACTTCCACCGATCGAGCACGACTTCGAAGAGTGAGGCCGGACCGAGAACTGTGCGAGAACCTTCACGAGCCGAACGATCGGCAAGAGGCATCGAACCATGGTTGCGGGGGCCCGACATGGGTGGTGTCGAACGCACAACCACGGTTTCGTCACCGTCGACACCTATGACAACGTCTGCGACTGCGCCAGTAGGAACCAACGACCAAATACCGTTCGCGTCAGCAGGGCGAACGGCGACTGCGGCAATTGCTTCGCCAGCAACAAGGTCGGCATCAGTGAGAACGCTAAGGGCGACCAGGTGATCGATCAGCGGGATCGGAGCGATCGAGCGACCGACCGTTTCGGCGACAACCACGAGATCACTGAGTGATGCACCGCCGCCACCGATCTCGACTGCGCATCCCATTCCGGGAGCGCCAAGTTCGATGACCTTGTTCCAGAGTTCGCGATCGAACCCGAGTGGTTCTGCAGCGCGAGCGACCGCAGGCGGGGCTTCATTGCTGAAGAAGCCGTTGAACAGTTCGGCGATAGATTCCTGGTCGGGACTTAGACCCAGATCAACACTCATGCTTCTGCAGCTCCAGCGGTCGCAGCTTCTTTGGCCCAGCGGTAGTCGGCCTTACCCGAAGGTGACCGCTTCACCTGATCAACATACGTGATCGCTCGCGGCACCTTGTAGCCGGCAATGAAATTACGGCAGTGGGTAGACAACTCCTCGAGAGTCGGGTTCGTGCCTTCACGAGGTTGCACAACTGCCACGACTCGTTCGCCCCAGCGATCGTCCGGAAGTCCGACCACAAGTGCGTCGTAGACCTCGGGGTGTTCCTTCAAGGCTTCTTCGACCTCTTCTGGATAGACCTTTTCGCCACCGGTGTTGATGCACTGCGAGCCACGACCGAGCAGCGTCACAATCCCCTCCGCATCGACAGATGCAGAGTCGCCGGGAATGGACCACCGCTTGCCGGTGGCATCGGTTGGGAAGGTCTTTGCCGTCTTTTCTTCGTCCTTGTAATAACCCATCGGGATGTAACCAGATCGGGCGAGTTGACCGATCTTTTCCGAGCCAGCCGGGATCGGAACCATGTTCTCGTCGAGCACCTGAAGCCCGTCAGAAACATGGAACCGTCGAGCGCCACCCTCGGCGGACATGCCACCCGCTCCGGTTTCTGATGCTCCGTAACTGTCCATAACCATGATGTGCGGCAATGCATCTTTCAGTGCTTGCTGAACAGCGGGAGAGAAGACGCCTCCACCGGAACCAATGCGGAAAACGCCGGAAAGGTCCCATGAACGTTTCCCATCGACCAAAGCATCGGCGAGAGGACGACCCATGGCATCGCCCACCAACGTGAGTCCCATACATTTTTCTCGCTCAGCGATTGACCAGATTTCGTGCGCATCAAACCCGTGACCGGTGTAGAGCACAACAGGTCCGCCGGCGAACAACATGTTGCACATGCCCCACTGAGCGGCGCCGTGCATAAGCGGAGCGATGATGAGGCTCGGTAGGGCAAAGTCCGCGGGCAGCGAACGCTCACCGATTTCTTCAGGCGAAGTGATTCGAGCCCCGAGTGCGCTGCTGAGAGCGGCGAAGAAGATGTCTTCGTGGCGCCACATCACACCCTTAGGCATCCCGGTGGTTCCGCCGGTGTAAAGGAAGTACAGGTCGTCGCCGGATCGCCCGTTCGTAAATGCTGCGTCGGATTGCGCGTTGACAAGTTCGTCGTACGACTGCGCCCATGGAGTGGGGTGGTCGGAACCGTCTTCCATCACGATAAACGAGCGAACCTTGGTGAGCTTCGAGCGAATTTCGTCGATAACCGGAGCAAATCCGCGTTCGAAGATAACAACTTCGCTATCTGAGTTATCGAACAAGTACTCAAGTTCGTGTGCGACATAGCGATAGTTCACGTTGATCGGAACTACGCGCGCCTTGAATGATCCGAAGAACAACTCGGCCCACTCAACCCGATTCCAGGAATACACGGCGATCTTTGAGCCAGGTTCACAACCCAACCCCATCAACATCTGCGCCACCTGATTCGTTCGTTTATCGAACTCACCAAAGGTGTAACGAGTCGTGCCACCGACGACGGCGAGACGATCAGGGTTAGCAGCAGCGACGAGTTCGATTAGATCGCCGAGGTTGTACGAGGACATCAAGACTCCGAGTAATGGTGTTGAACAGGAAACTAAAAACAGATACGCGCAGAAAAATGCAGATTCAACCGTTCACGAGCTCCGCAGCCTGACGAAGCGCCTCTGGGTTCCGCGCGGAAATCAGGAGTTCCGTAATGGGCGAGTTGCGCCAGTGCTCAAGTCGTTCCTTGATACGCGACGCGGGGCCAACAAGAGAGATCTCATCGGCGAAGTCATCTGGAACAGCAGCGATCGCTTCTTCGCGCTTGCCAGCGAAGAACAGGTCTTGGATCTTGTAGGCCTCTTCTTCGAATCCCATACGAGCCATGAGTTTCGTGTGGTAATTCTGACCCTTGGCCCCCATGCCGCCGATGTAGAAGCCAAGTGTGGCTTTGACCGGCCAAAGACCCGTCGCAACATCGTCAGTCACGTTGAAGGTAACGAGTGAACTAATGCCAAACCCTTCTTTGGCCGCTGCGAGTTGGTCGGCGTAGACGTCCTGGCGGAATGGTGAGTAATAGAGAGGAAGCCAACCATCGGCAATCTCGGCAGTTTGGGTGACGTTCTTTGGCCCTTCTGCACCGAGATAGATCGGGATCTCGGAACGCAATGGATGCGTCATGATCTTCAACGGTTTACCGAGCCCAACCGAACCTTCGCCGCGATAGGGCATCGGATAAAACTCACCATCGTTCTCAAGAGGTCCTTCGCGAAGCAATGCCTTGCGGACGATGTCGATGTATTCGCGAGTACGAGCGAGAGGTTTATTTGAAGGACGGCCGTACCAGCCTTCGACGACCTGAGGACCAGATACGCCAAGACCAAGAATGACGCGACCGTTCGAAAGATGATCAAGCGTCATCGCTGCCATCGCCGTGGCCACTGGCGTGCGGGCCGACAGCTGCACGACCCCAGTTCCGAGCTTGATCGTGGAGGTGTGTGCAGCAAGCCACGTAAGCGGTGTGAACGCATCTGAACCCCAAGATTCCGCGGTCCACACAGAATTAAATCCAACCTTCTCAGCTTCCTGAGTGATCTCGACGAAATCCTTGGGAGGTTGAGCGGGCCAGTAACCCCATACAAGTCCGATTTTCATGTTGCACCTTTCGAGACGCGCCTGCGTCAACCAGAAGAAATGAGGAGTAGATCAGTCGCTGAGGTCAGGAACCCACACAGCGCCGTTGATGTGACTGCCGCCATCGGCGAACAACGTGTTGCCAGTGATGTACGTGGAATCATCGCTCGCAAGAAAGAATGCAACCGGAGCGATTTCCGTTTCAGGATCGCCCAGATGCCCCATCGGGTTTGCCGCTTCCGATTCTGCGGCAACCTGCGGCGCCATCTGTTCAAACATTCGGAACGCCGTGGTTTTTGCTGCAGGGCAGATCACATTCGCGGTGATACCAAAGTTTGCCCATTCGCGAGCTGCCGTACGAGTGATCGAACGCAGCGCTTCTTTTGTCGAGTTGTAATGAACGCTACCCATATGCGCATTTACGCCATTGAGCGAACAAATGTTGATGATGCGGCCTTTGCCTTGCGCTCGCATATGAGGGAAAGATTCCTTCATCGCCCATAACGGACCCATGACGTTCATGTGCCACGCGTGGTCCATTGCGTCATCGGGCATCTTGTCAACACGCTGAAGTCCGGCCTGATCGCCACCCCATGCATTGTTCACAAGGATGTCGACGGTGCCCCAGCGCGCGACTGCTTCTTGCACCATGCGACGGTTGTCTTCTTCTTTGGTTGCATCTGTCTGAAGGAAGAATGCTTCGACACCGAATTCGTCTTGAAGTTCTTGAGCCACTGTCGGCCCGGTTTCGCCGTTGATATCAGCGACAACAACTCGGGCACCTTCTTGAGCAAAGCGACGAGCGATACCTCGACCGATCCCGTCGCCCCCGCCGGTAATTACTGCAACTCGATCGAGCAGTCGTTTGTCTGACATAGCTTCCCCCTCGGTGAATGGCGTAAAGAGAATCGCAGGCTAGTAGCGGCGTTCAGACCGAACTACATCCACTGACCGGCATTGACGTCAATGGCCTGGCCGGTCACCGGACGGGCGAGATCACTCGCCAACCACACGATCGTTCCCGAGATTTCCCCTTCGGTGGGAATCGAACCAAGCGCAGTGGTCGAGGCGAGATCGGCCTCGACGTCCTCCACCGATACTCCCCGTTCCTCGGCCTGACGGTGAATCCAAGCGTCGACAGCAGCGCCACGGATATATCCGGGCAGCACCATATTGACCCTGATTCCGTCACGCCCGAGTTCGGTCGAGAGCGTTCGGGTCGCCTGCAAGAGGGCAGCTTTGGAAATCGCGTACGGACCCTGATTCGGCTTCACCTCACGCACCGCCATCGTTCCGACCATCACAATGCTGCCTTCGCCCTGGCGTTTCATGGGCTCGATCGCCGCTCTTGTCATGTTGAGCGAGCCAAAAAGGTTCGTGTCCATTGCTCGGCGCCAGATGTCGTCGTCGTTTGAGGAGAAGGTGTCGGCAAACAGATTGCCGCTACCCCCCAAGAAGGCGTTGTTCACCAACGTGTCGAGGCGCCCAAGTTCGGCCACCGTCTGTTCAACAAGGGCGCGGCAGTCGTCGGCCGAAGTGATGTCGGTCGGGCGCCACGTAACACGCCTACCCATCGCCTCGATCTCCGCGGCAACCGCCGCGAGCGTTTCGGAACTACGAGCGCCGAGAGAAATATCGGCACCGTGACGCGCAAGTTCGATCGCCGCGACCCGACCGAGGCCAGGGCCCGCGCCGGAAACGAGCGCAACCCGGCCCGAAAGCAGGCCGGGTTCACTCTGCAGATCAGCCATCAATCGCTATTTCGTAATGCCGTAGTACTTGTCGAGCTTGTAAAGCTCAATAGCGTTTCCACGGAAGAAGCGATGCGCCTCAAAATCGTTAAAGCCGGCTTTGGCTGCCATTCGTTCTGCAACCTCTTTGGTGTGAGGGAACGTTGAGTCAGCATGTGGGTAGTCGACTTCGAATGTGAGCCGATCGATACCGATGACGTCACGATTCGCCATTGCTGTTTCGTCGTCAAATACGCAGTACCAAACGTTCTGCTTCATGTAGGTCGAGGGCGGGACGCTCAGGTTCGAACCAAATCCTGTTGTGTCGAGAAGACGCTCTTCCCACAATTTGTCAGCGCGCTCAAGGATGTAAGGAAGCCATCCGGCTTGTCCTTCCGAGTACGCAACGCGCAGTTCGGGGAACCGTTCGAAGACACCACCAAAGACGAAATCGAGAACCGAACCCATCGCGTTTTGGAAGGTCAACACTGAAGAGATGATGAACGGTGCGTCGGGAGCAGTCGAAGGCATCTTTGACGATGAACCAATGTGCATGTTGACGACAGTGTCGGTCTCGACACACGCCGCGAACATCGGATCCCAATAGCCCGAATGAACCGAAGGCAAACCAAGCGGGACTGGACTTTCGCTGAAGGTGATGCTGTGGCTGCCCTTCGCGGCACAACGATGAATTTCCTTTACGGCGAGTTCAACGTCCCAGAGAGGAACAATCGTCATTGGAATGAGTCGGCCATGGCCCGCACCCGCGCACCATTCGTCGATCATCCAGTCGTTGTAAACGGTGATGCACGCCATCGCGAGTTCTTTGTCTTCGCGCTCCAAAAACGTCTGGCCGCAAAATCGCGGAAGGATATTCGGGAAACAAATTGATGCCTCGACATGATTGGCATCCATGTCGGCAAGGCGCGCGGTTTGGTCGTAACAGCCCGGAAGGATGTCATCGAACGTGCATGGCTCGTTCTGCACAACCTCAGCGCCGACGGCGGCTGAAAGGCGAGTGAACGGGTAGACGAGATCGTCGTAGTACCAAACGTCGCAATCGACACCGTCGTCTTCACTGACTTCGAAGGAGAACACTCCCCCGATGATTCCCATCTTCACCTTCTTGCGAAGGACACGCGGGCCTCGTTCGCGGTACTTCTCGGGAAGGCGCGACGACCACAGATCGGGGGGCTCTACGACATGATCATCGACCGAGATAATGCGGGGGATTTCCATGGGGGCCTCCTGGGCGTCGCCCGGCACTCGCCGGGAATCTGACGGATCGTCAGTTTGTCACGATCACAACCACGACGTCGCACCCAACGCCCCAAGGTCTAGGCCAGCGTGAATTCCCCGGGATCGCCGATGATGACCGAGAGGCCAACTGGGTCCGAATCCATGAACGTTTGACCGACCCCCGGATCGTGACTTTGCACAACCGTGCGGACCTCGTCGACCTGAACTAATGCGACTGTCGTGAGGTCTCCTTCGCGACCCGGAATCACTGTGGCGCCGACGACCACCCCGGCCCCGGTGAGGTCGGGGTCGACCGGTCGCCGTTCGGTTGCTCGTGCGGCTTCTTCGCTCACATCGAGCGACGCAAATGGAACCCGTGGTTCGCGGTTGGACCACACCGTCACTGCCGGCTTTGTGAGAAGACCGCTCACTGCACTTGTCATGCCAAACGTCGCAGCGGGAAGTCCCTGCAACCGACGCACCATCGCCGCTGCACCTTGCAGCACGTAGTTGTTGAACGGGCCACCACCAAATGTCATACCCCCGGTGAGGGTGAGGTCGCGACCGATTGAGAAGCCAATCTCTCGAGCTTGTACTTCTACTGCTGCCGGGAAACAGCTGTAGAGATCGACGGGTCCGATCTCGTCGATGGTGACGGCGGATAACTCGAGCGCAGTTTTTGCGACAACCCGCGATGCCGGCCAGCGGTAGACATCGGCGCGTTCAGGAAGCGGAATCACTGCGTTGGACTCGACCATCGCCAGCGGAAACACCCATTTGGATTCGTCGAGACCAAGTCGGCGTGCTGTTCCTACGGTGGTGAAGATCAGCGCCGCAGCCTGATCGACATTCCACTGTGAGATAAGCCATTTCGGATAGGGCGCTGCGATCATCCGATTCGATTCAGATTCGAACGCAATCTCGTCTGACGTCAGTGCGCGGTCATCCCAGCCCGCGGGTGCATGCGCGGCGACCTCAGCGAACCGTGCCCAAAGATCTCCGAGTTCGCGCTGATGCGCTCGGTTTGAGCGGCCAAGGTGATGACGAAGCGCAGATTCGATAATTGCGTATTGATGTGCAGCAGTCGTGAGATTGCGATCGATTTCGATCTGCGAAATCACCATTTCTTTTGGAGCGATGACTTCGTCGGGTTCCGATGATCCGGCGTCTGCCGGCGCGTCGGGAACGGTGCTTCCAGATTTTCCAGCGATTACTCCGGACCAGCGGTTTTCGCCGCCAACAACAATGGCGACGTCAATAACTCCTGAACAAACATCGGTTGCTGCTCTGGCAAGTAACGACTGCTGCAGAACACCAAGTTCACTTCTGACACTTCGGGCGTTCGGAGCACCAACTGTTCTAGCAATCGCTCGACCGGGATCGCTTTCCGCCCAGGTTCCATGAGGGACGAAGACCGCTCCCGTCAACGCACCTAACGACTCGGCCGCACCGGTTGCCGCCAACGCAGATTGGACGGCTTCGATCATGAGATCGGTCGCAGACGCCATCGCAAAGTCAGTTCCATCACGGTGCACAATTTCCGCAGCACTAATAACGATCGGCGTCTGTGGGTCAAGCGATTCTGACGAAGCCATGATCACACCTTCGATGCAGTTGAGTGAAAGAACATCGACACTGTGGGATTAAAAATATCTGCCCGCTCCCACTGCAGGAAATGTCCGGCTCCCGCAAGCACCAGTGGACCAACGCGGTTTGTAAACGCGACTTCGCAGCAGTGAATGAAATCAGGGCCCACGACCTGATCGTCGGCGCCATAAAAAAGAAGCGTCGGCACGTCGACCGTGCGGTCGAGGATCGGGAACTCCTCGGCGGTGCGGCCATATCCAAGTTGGTACACCGCCCAACCGGCTCGCAGTCGAGCCTCATCAGCCCAAGGCTCAGTCATGAAATCAATGTCGGCATCGCTGAACGTGCCTGGCGAGGCCCACAAACGAGGGCCGTACATCGCAGCAACCCACGCTCGACGTAATGCCGGCGAATTCAACTCTTCGGCCAACACGTCGGGCTCACCACCTTGGCGACGGCGGTAATCGCCAGTGGGTCCATCCGCGATTGCTTTGATCGAGCCAATGTCGATGCCAGCGGCAACGTACGCGTCGATCACCATTGGCGGCACCGTGTCGAAAAAACACAGTGCGTCAACGAAACCTTCGAATCGATGCACCATGTCGACAGCAACAACTCCGCCGACGTCTCCGCCAATCACACCGACGTGTTCATGGCCGAGAACATCATGAACAAGCGCATACAGATCGCGGCTGTAGGTGACGAGATCGTACGTATCAGTGTCGGAGAGGTCTGAATCACCGTGACCACGAAGGTCGGGAACAATCACTTCGAACCCAGCAGCAACAAGCGGTTCGATATTGCGCCACCAAATGCGCTTCGTTTCCGGATAGCCGTGGATCAGAAGGAGCGGGTATCCGCCGACGCCTTCACGGACATAAGCGAGTTCAAGACCGTTTCCAATATCGGAACGATGAATCGTGAATGCATCAGCCGCGGGTGTCGCCGGCTGGGCCGGTCGCAATCGGACGTCATATCCGGTGACGCTCATGCCACTGTCCCTGCTTCAAACAATGCGTCGATTTCGGCTTCTGAACGACCCATTGATGCCAACACCTCACGAGTGTGTTGCCCGAGTTCTGGCGCACCGGAACGAGCTTGCCACGGGGTTCCGTAGAAATCCGATGGACTGGCAATTCGCATCGCTGATCCATTCGCTTCCGGTACTTCGATAAAGGCACCAGCAGCGTGGATTTGTTCATCGATAAGCACATCATCAATCTCATTTACCGGGGCCCAAAACATGTCGGGCTCAGTATCAAAAATCACTGCCCATTCATCTCGAGACTTTGATGCGAAAATCGCGTCGAGTTCGGCAATGAGTTCGCGCGCATTGTCGCGACGACCAAGTGGCGTTGCGTACGGACCGTCTTCCAACCATTCGGGATGCCCGACGACTCGACACAGTGGTGGCCAATGGCGATGGGCTTCTTGTCCGATGAGCCAAATCATTTTCCCGTCGCCACACGTGTAGTTGTTCATGGATGGATTACCCATGGTTTCGCGAGCACCAATGCCGATGTGATCGCCCCAACCAAGCGTGATCGAAAGATCGAAACCGATCGTGTAGACGCCTTGGCGAACGAGCGAGGTTGAAACCAATTGGCCTTTTCCGGTGCGCTCGCGACTAAAGAGCGCAGCGCAAACTGCCGCCGAAGCAGAACTTCCGGTCGGATGATCGCCCATACCGCCGCGCTGAAACGGAAGAGGACCATCGGGAGTGCGCAGTAACGACGCAACTCCAGAGCGCGCCCAGAATCCGCCGATGTCATAGGCCGGGCGCCCCGCATCGGGGCCGTCCATCCCGTAGCCGGTGATGAGTTGGTAGACGAGCCGCGGGTTGCGCTCCATCACAGCGTCAGGACCGAGCCCCCACCGTTCCAATGCTGCGCGTCGAAGGTTTGTGACGAAGACATCAGCATCGGCAAGGAGTTCAAGAGCAAGCGCTTGACCTTCAGGCGTTCGAAGATCGACAGCAACCGACTTCTTTGAACGGTTGTCCATTTCGAAGACCGGATTGTCCGGCATCATCGTTCCGAAAAGTGCCTGGTAGGTGCGCGCTGGGTCACCACCGCCGGGTGGCTCAAGTTTGATGACATCAGCACCCCAGTCGGCAAGAATTCCTGCGCACGCAGGGCCCGCAACCCACATGCCAAGTTCGACGACTTTCACACCTTCTAATGGTCCAGACACTTCGTGCCCCCTTCTCTGTCTGCTCAGAGCGTGACACATTGAGGGGGTCCACGGCTTCGAGTCACCCGGTTACTACCGTTCTCCGAAGCATTTACCCCAAACCCCCGGAGGACTCATGAATTCACGCTCAGCGCGCCGAATCGTCGGCGTGACCATCCTTTCCATCGCTCTCGTCGCCGGTATCGCCGGATGCAGCAGCGATAAAAAGTCGAGTACGACCTCGACCACTTCGGCTCCCACCACTTCTGGTGTCAAGCCGGTCAGCACATTGTCGAAGGCCGACATCGTGCAGATGCAAGAGTGGCTCGACGCCGTTGGGTGCGATGTCGGCACGAATGACGGCGTTATCGGACCAATGACGATCGCCTCATTGAAGGCGTTCCAGCAAGGCGCCGGCCTCACGGTCGATGGCACCTACGGACCAAAAACCAAGGCCGCTCTTTCCACCGACGCACAGGCCAAGAAGCAGGTCTGCGTGAAACCTGCGCCGACACCTCCGCCGGTTGGACCGACCGGATCAGCTGCTCCTTGCACCAATGCAGCCATCACCTCTGGCCTTGATGCGGCGATGACTTCAGGCACGACTGTCACGGTCGGTGGCTTCGGCTGTGACTCCGGCTGGGCCTACGCATGGGCAACGCTCACCCCGCCGGCTTCAAGTGGCGCTCCTCAAATTTCCGTGACCGATGTTCTTGCGTCGCGAAATGGCGTCTGGGTAAGTCAAGACCGCGGCGTTGTTTGCCAGCAAGGCAAAATTCCGTCGTCTATTTACACAAATGGTTGCATGTCCAACTGATCTGACAACTTCTGATCGCATTCACTGCCCGCCCTTCGGGGCGGGCAGTGTCGCGTTAAGACGCGAGCCGACGAGCGAACCAATCGAACAGAGCAGCTGCCCACGCCGAAGTAATCCCGCATGGAAATGCTTGGAATCCGTGAGGCATCTCAGGCGCAACAAACAGTTCAACCTCATTGCCCGCAGCGGCCCAGCGAGGAGCCAGCATCAATGTGTCGTCGAGTAAGTGGTCTGCCGTTCCCACGCTCATGAATGCAGGACACAAGTTTTGTAAGTCAGCAAACAAGGGCGACACGTTTGGCGAGCGTCGCTCCTCAATACTCATTCCGGGCAGATAGCAATCGCCGAACATCGCCATACCTTCTGGCGTGAGCAAGTCGGGACCGTTGAGCACGCGTACACCGCGCTGACTGGGCGAACGTCCCCAGTCGTGCACCCCGAATACCAGGTTTGCGCCAATGAGATTTTCTGATGCGCCGAGTTCGTCGCGCATGCGCAACGCGACCGCTGCTGCCATGTACCCGCCCGCAGATTCACCGCCAACGATGATGCGATTCGAGCCGTACTCGGCCAGTCCGTTTTCGATCACCCATTTCACCACCGCGATCCCGTCATCGGGACCGGCAGGAAATGGATGCTCGGGGGCTTTGCGATAGCCAACAGAGACCACTGCCATTCCGAAACGGCGGCTCAGATCCAAATTGCCGGTATCGCCCATTTCCGGTGCACCGATAACCATTCCGCCACCATGGAAGTGCACGTAGACCGCCGAGGCCGGACCATCGGGAAGAAACGTGCGACATGAGACACCGGCAATATCGCGAACAATTGCTTCAGGTAGCGGCGCAAACGTGCGTTCAAATGTGCGTCGCATTTGCTGAACCTGACCAAGTAGATCCTTCGGCAGTTCACCATCGCTGGCAAACGCTTCGGCCACTAGCGCCATCCCCGCGTCGACAACCGCTCGTGCTTCGGGCCTCATGGCCTCAATTTCATCGGTCCAAAGTTGCATCGTTCCCCCTCGTGTCCTGTGATCACCATAGAGCGGACACAACCGCGACGCTCTCAACAACTACGGTCACCGACATGGGTTTCTACAGCACACACATCGTTCCGCGCTTTATCGACAAGGCACTCGGCACGCCCGCTATGCAAGAGGGGCGCGACGCCGTGGCCGCCGGTTTGTCAGGAACAGTCTTGGAAATCGGATTTGGGTCGGGCCTCAACGTCGCGAGTTATCCGCCAGAGATTGAACTCGTCTACGCCGTCGAGCCGGCGTTGACTGCCCGCAAGATTGCCGTGCCACGCATTGCTGCCTCCCCCATCCCCATTCAGTACGCGGGCCTGCACGGCGAAACCGTGGCACTCGACGACAACTCTTGTGACGGCGCGTTGTGCACCTTCACGCTCTGCACCATCCCTGGCGTTGAACAAGCACTCGCCGAACTCCGACGAGTCCTCAAGCCCGGTGGTCGTTTCCACTTCCTTGAACACGGCTTGGCCCCCGACGCAAAGACCCAGGCATGGCAGCGCCGCCTTGATCTGCTTGAAAAGCGTCTGGCCGATGGTTGCCACCTCACCCGAGACCCAGTTGAGTTAGTGAAGGCCGCGGGCTTCGAACTCGAATTCGTCCACAGCGAATACACCAAGGGACCCAAGCCCTGGGTGTTCATGACCTTTGGACAGGCAACGAACGCCAAGTAACTCCAGATTTGGAAACGGAATCGTTCCCCTACAAAATTCCAGCACCCCGAACATGAAAGTGACCCGAGCCGAAGCCCGGGCCACCATTCAGACTGCGTTCTGCGTTTGCGTGAATCAGCTGCAACCGCTGGTGGTGCCGCATGACGGACATGCGTGGCAGGAGCCAGCACGCTGCATGGTGACACCGCACTGCATGCACATCGGTGCATCGTGATTGGTTGTCTTCACTTCACGAACCAACGTGGTTTGTGTGTCGGTGAGAAGTGTTGACACTGATTCGATGGACGGAGGATCGACCGGCATCTCGGAACCCTGACGGGTTTCGATACCTTCATCGACACCAGGAAGCGTGGGCTGCATGCGCTCTGAGGTGGTGAGGATGTTGAGTTCCGCACGCTCCTCAGGTGAGAGATACTCGATCGCCATACGGCGGAAGAGATAATCCATGAGCGAATTCGCGATGCGAATGTCTGGGTCGTCGGTCATGCCGGCTGGTTCGAACCGCATACCGGTGAACGCTTCGATGAAGGAGCGCAATGGCACGCCGTACTGAAGGCCGTGCGATACCGAGATGGCGAAGGCGTCCATGATGCCGGCGAGGGTGGAACCCTGCTTTGACACACGAACGAAGATTTCGCCCGGGCGACCGTCTTCATACTGGCCAACAGTGACGAAGCCCTTGCAGTCGGCGACGCGGAACTCGAAGGTGCGCGACACGCGGGTGCGGGGAAGCTTCTGACGGATGGGCTGGTAGACGATCTTCTCGACAACACGCTCGATGACTTCCACTGCACCAGCAACCGGGTCGTCGGCGCCTTCGATGTCTTTCTTCGATGCCGACAACGGCTGAGCAACCTTGCAGTTGTCACGGTAGATCGCAACAGCCTTGATGCCCAGCTGCCAGGCCTCGATATGAATCTTCTCGACCTCTTCAACCGAAACATCTTCAGGCATGTTGACGGTCTTGGAGATGGCACCGGAAATGAACGGCTGCACGGCACCCATCATGCGGATGTGGCCGGTGTAATGGATGATGTTGTCACCCATCGAGCAGGCGAACACCGGAATGTGTTCGGCCTTGATGTGCGGTGCACCGAGGATCGACATGTTCTCGTTGATGTAAGCAACGATTTCGTCCATCTGTGCATCGGTGTAACCAAGCTTGGTGAGGGCACGAGGAATCGTCTGGTTGACGATCGACATGGTGCCGCCGCCAACAAGCTTCTTCATCTTGACCAGACCAAGGTCGGGCTCAACGCCAGTGGTGTCGCAGTCCATCATGAGACCAATGGTGCCGGTCGGTGCGAGTACCGAAGCTTGTGAGTTACGCACGCCAACTTCAGCGGCGAGTTCACATGCGGTGTCCCATGACTGCTGTGCCGCCGACAGCAACGCCGGAGGAACAAGCTCTTCGTCGATGCTGGCCGCTGCGGCGCGGTGCTGACCAAGAACACGAAGCATATGCTCGGCGTTTTCGGCGAACCCAGCGAACGGACCCATGCGAGATGCGGTACGAGCCGAGGTGGCATACGCGTGACCGGTCATGAGCGAGGTGATCGCACCGGCAAGGGCACGACCTTCGTCGGAGTCGTACGGAAGGCCAAGGGCCATCAGCAGAGCGCCGAGGTTGGCGTAGCCAAGACCGAGCTGACGGAACTTACGGGAGTTGTCGCCAATCGGAACAGTCGGGTAATCGGCGTTACCGACCAGGATTTCCTGGGCGGTGAACATGATTTCGATCGTGTGCTTGTAGGCCTCGATGTCGAACACGCCGTCTTCGCCGAGGTAACGCAGAAGGTTGATGCTGGCGAGGTTGCATGCGGAATTGTCGATGTGCATGTATTCCGAGCACGGGTTCGAACCATTGATGCGGCCGGTATTGGTCGCGGTATGCCAGTGGTTGATCGTGGTGTCGAACTGCATGCCGGGATCGGCACATTCCCAGGTGGCCTGAGAAATCTGACGCATGAGATCACGAGCTCGGATGGTCTTGACGATTTCGCCACCGTGCACGGCACGCAGGTGCCAGTCGGTGTCGTCGATGACGGCCTGCATGAACTCGTCGGTCACGCGAACCGAGTTGTTGGCGTTCTGGTACTGGATCGAGGTGATGTCGATGCCATCGAGATCCATGTCGAAGCCGGCGTCGCGAAGGGCACGGGCCTTCTTCTCTTCACGGGACTTGCACCAGATGAACTCTTCGATGTCGGGATGATCGACATTGAGGATGACCATCTTGGCGGCGCGACGGGTCTTGCCACCTGACTTGATGGTGCCGGCTGACGCGTCGGCGCCACGCATGAAACTCACGGGACCGGAAGCGGTGCCACCGCCCTTGAGCAGTTCTTTGGAAGAACGAATGCGAGACAGGTTGATACCTGCGCCCGAGCCGCCCTTAAAGATCGTGCCTTCCTCGACGTACCAGTTGAGGATGGAGTCCATCTTGTCGTCGACCGACAAGATGAAACAGGCCGATGCCTGCTGCGGCACGCCTTCGACGCCGATGTTGAACCACACCGGCGAGTTGAACGCAGCGCGCTGGGTGATGATGATGAACTTGAGCTCGGCACGGAACGCTTCGGCCTCTTCGTCGGTGACGAAGTAGCCATCGCGAATTCCCCAGTCGGTGATGGTGTCGGCAACACGATCGGCAACCTGCTTGAGCGACCATTCGCGCTCATCGGTGTCGGGGGTGCCGCGGAAGTACTTCTGGGAAACGATGTTGGTGGCGTTCAGCGACCAACCCAGAGGAAACTCGACGCCGAGTTGCTCGAAGGCAACCTCGCCGGTCTTCCAGTTCGAGATACGGGCATCACGACGTTCCCACTCGACCTGGTCGTAGGGGTGAGTGTCGACGCTTGTGTAGTGCCGACGGATGCCGATGCCGGCCTGTTCAGGTGCCAGGGCCATGAGAAGTCCTCCGCGTGGGTGATCGATTGTTTGTGGTGGTGGCGAGTAAGGGACGGGGTGCAGCGGTACTACGGGTGCTGCAGAAGCGGTTGCCTCGGGGGTGGCCACCAAATCATGTGAGCCAGTTGGACTGCTGAGGGGAATCCACCACACCAAAGCTCCGGTTCCCGGCAGTTTTCTTCGGAGAAGAAGGGCTATTGGGAGTCGAATTTTGGGTCTTGTCGTGGTCTCGGTGCGGGTTTCAGGCCCTTTTGGGGTCCTGATTCCTGCCCACCACAAGATGTTGTGGTTACTTCGGCCCCCTCACCATCCGGGCCACAAGATGTCGTGGAATTACAGCAGAGTAATTCCACCCGTGTCAACGATTGCCAAGAATCGTTCGTGACGTGGGAATTCGAGTGGTTGGGTGCGCCGCGACACGAGCGCCAGGTAGAGCAGGTCACGCGGACCCACGCCCTAGGAGCCGTCCTGCCAACCGAGAACGCACAGAACGTCACACCACCGTCCGTCGCTCGCGCCGCAGCACTGCACCCGGGTGAACCGTACGACTCATGCCTGTGGGTTGGAAGGGGAATAACCCTGTGTATTTGTGGTGGATAGCCGGTGGATTACTTCAAAGTTATCCACCGTTATCCACAGCGTCCGTAGACCTGAAGCCCTCACCTCCCCCTATCGTGGCGCTGTGCACCAGTTGCTGCCCACATTTCTCAACGATGCGAACCCGATCGAGCTCGTCGCCGACGCGATCCGAACTCCCCCACTGAACCGACCATGGGTTGCGGTGAACATGGTGGCAAGCATTGATGGAGCCATCGAGGTCGAAGGTCGCTCGGGAGCACTCGGCAGCCCTGCTGATCGAGCAATGTTCCATGCATTGCGCGAGATGCCCGATGTCATCCTCGCTGGCGCGGGAACTGTTCGCGCCGAGAACTACGGGCCAGTGAACCTCGACGAGGCCGCGCAAGCACGACGCGTTGCACGCGGCCAGCAACCGCTCCCGCGTCTTGCAGTGATCAGCGGAAGCGCGCGTCTCGATCCAACATCTCGTTTGTTTAGCGATCCGACACAGCGCCCGATCGTCATCACAACCGAATCTGCACCGGCGAATGCTGTGGCTGCCCTTCGAGAAGTTGCCGATGTTCTCATCGCTGGCGTGGAGAAGGTTGATCTCCGCGATGCCTTTGCACAGCTGCGCGAGCAAGAACTGACGACACTGTTGTGCGAAGGCGGACCGACACTCAACAATCAGCTCCTGGCTGACGACCTCGTCGACGAATGGTGCCAAACAATTTCGCCAATTCTCGTCGGCGGCAATGCCGCTCGCGGCGCGCATGGTCCAACCATGGGAACCGCCAACAACCTGAAACTCACGCGCGTTGTTGTTGACGACGACGTGTTGTTGCTGCGTTACGCGCGCGAATCGTGACGCTTTGGTTCTGTCGCTTTCGTGAGCAACGTGATTTCTCTTTGAAAATCAGCGGCGTCATCGAAACCTTTATACACACTGACAAAGCGCATGTAGGCAACATGATCGAGATCGCGAAGATGTTCAAGTACGGCGAAGCCCACTTGTTCGCTGGTGACCTCGGGACCCACTAACCGCAACTCTTCGGCTACCGCAGCAGCGGTCAGAAGAATTGTTTCTTCTTCGATTGGTCGGCCCTTGGCTGCCGCGGCAATACCTTCATTGATCTTGTTTTGCTCGAATGGCACTCGATCACCTGATCGTTTCACCACGACCATCGGCACAAGTTCAAGGCGTTCAAAGGTTGTAAACCGCGCGCCACAAGCCAGACATTCACGCCGTCGACGAACCGCTTCGCCATCATCTGACTGCCGTGAATCGACGACTTTGTCATCGAGATGAGCACACGTGGGACAACGCACGCTTCAAAACTACTGCGAACATTGTGATTTTCAGTGTCACGTCACACTCAGAGGTTTCTCGCATAAAGAAAAGTGCGATGACGCCGACGAGTGCTCAGTCGAGAAGTCCGCTCACATTGATGTGTTGCCCGCGAGTAACGCTGGTGGCACCGACGCGCTCAATAAGACGATCGACGAGGCGACGAAGATCGCCGCGTGGCTGTAGGCGACGAGCGACGCTCCAGAGAGAATCGCCCGATTGCACGACGATCTCGACGGGGGCAGCAACCGACGGGGCCGCAACCGGTGCAGACGCGCGTTGGGCGTCGGCACCGGCTGGGCTCGTCGTGTCGGCGGACGAGGCCGGCGTTGAAGCAGCAGCATCGGCACCGAGGAAGGGAAGAACACCCATTGCAGCGAAGGCCACGAGCACTGCGAGACCCAAACCGGCGAGAAGGACACGCATCGGGCTCCGGCGAGCCCTAGCGGCCGCTGGGGATGGGTCTGCGACTACCTGAAGGTGACGGACCGGACGACGTGGTGCGAGGTCACGATTCCAGGGAGCCAGCGAGCTCGGTCCTTCGAATCTCGAGCCTTCGAAACTCGAGCCTTCGAAAAGGGACTCGGGCACAGCGGGCACAGCGAGTCGAGCCGTGTCGGAGGGGGCGGATAGGGCGGTGGGGTTCAGGATTGCAGCCATGAGGGGAGTCTCCACGAGGGGTGTGACAGTCGGAAGGGCAACGGAGGGACAAAGGGGGAACTGGGATGTTGGAGAACGGATCGAACGCCCGTTCGGATGAGTACATCGAAACACGAACACCCGTTCGATGTCAAGACCCAATCGAACGGATGTTTGCTTTCGCCTCCTCGAGCCGGTACTGTCGTACAGAGGTTCGAGGGCCCAAGCGACCCAAACGGCCCCCAATCCTCCCGTTCTCCCCACTTCTCCTCAACGATCCGGAGTCCACAATGAGTAGCGACCGTCTCACTCCCCGCCAGCAACAGATCCTCGACGTGATCGATACCCACCTCAATGAGCGTGGCTATCCCCCGTCTGTCCGTGAAATTGGCAAAGCCGTAGGGCTCACCTCGCCCTCGAGCGTGCAGAACCACCTCAACACGCTCAACGAACTTGGGTATCTGCGCCGCGACCCAACCAAGCCCCGGGCCATGGAAGTTCGCTACGACCCCAACTCCGGAGCTTCAGGCGAACGTCGCCCCTTCCGTCACGTTCCGCTTGTCGGCGATGTCGCCGCTGGCACCGATGTGCTCGCCGAACAAAACGTGGAAGAAATCATGCCGGTCCCCACCGATCTGTGTGGTGACGGCGAACTCTTCATGCTCCGTGTCCGCGGCGATTCCATGATCGATGCTGGCATTTTCGATGGCGACTACATCGTGGCCAAGGCGGGCACCAACGTATCCAAGGGCGACATCGTTGTCGTCGGTATTCCTGGCGGCGAAGCCACCGTGAAGACCTGGTCGCGTTCGGGTGAAACCGTCACCTTGCTTCCCGCCAACGAACGACTCTCACCAATGGAATTTCATTCCTCAGAAATCACCGTGTACGGCAAAGTCGTCACCGTGATGCGCAAACTCTGAACCACAACCTCCTCGGTTCAAACGTGGCGTATGCATCAGCATGCGCCACGTTCGCGTTCAGGATTCAGTCAACAACCCGCGCAACACTGCATGCACTCGCTCGAGCGGCGCACGATCGAGGTACTCCCCTGCAGTGTGGGCAATCGTGCTGTCACCAGGCCCAAAGTTCACTGCCGGCACACCGTGGGCGGCGAAGCGAGCGACATCGGTCCAGCCCAACTTGGCCAGAACCTGCGAACCACTTCGGTCAACGAGAGAGGCGAGGAGCGGGTGATTGAGTCCCGGTGCCGCCGCATTCGCGATATCGAGTACTTCAACAACATCGCCTTGTTCAAGGAACGGTGCGAAAAGTTCGCGAACATGGGTTTCTGCATCGGCGACTGAACGATCTGGAGCAAATCGGAAGTTCACCGTGACGCTGGCCAAATCGGGCACGACATTTCCCGATACGCCACCTTCGATCGCTACGGCTTGCAGTGCCTCGCGAAACTGGCAGCCATCGATAATCGGTGATCGTGCCTCGTAGGAATCAAGCGCAGCGAGAATGCCCGATAAGCGATGGACAGCATTGCGCCCCATCCACGGCCGAGCGGTGTGGGCACGAGCACCCTGCAGTTGCACTCGCATGCGAAGCGTTCCCTGGCAACCGGCTTCGATGCGTGCGTCGGTGGGCTCGCCAAGAATGGCGATATCGCCAACAAGTAGTTCCGGACGCAATTCAAACAACTCGCCTAAACCGCTTTCGGAACTGGCGATCTCTTCGCGCGCGTAGAACACGTAGGTGAGATCAACCACTGGTTCGGTGAGCGTGGCCGCAAGTTCGAGCATGACAGCGAGTCCGCCCTTCATATCGGCCGAGCCAACCCCGAAAAGTCGGCCGTCTTCGATTCGTGCCGTTGCATTGTCGGCAGCGGGCACGGTGTCAGTGTGGCCGGCGAGAATCACCCGCTGGCCTCGACCGAGCGAGGTGCGCGCCACCAGATTGTCGCCCACACGAGTCACGTCAAGATGCGCCTGTGCGCGCAGTTCGGCCTCGATCAGATCGACGATCGGACCCTCGGCGCGACTGGGCGACGCAATGTCGACAAGCGCGGCCGTGCGGGCCAGAAGATCGGTGAGACCGTTGGTGGCCATGATCAGGTAGCTGCGCCGTGATCGCGAAGAACATCGTTCAGCGCCGCTTTGTCGTGACGTTCGCCTTCGTTGAGGCGCTTCAGTACCAGCACACAGGGAAGACCAAACTCGCCACCGGCGAATGTGCGGGGACGAGTTGCCGAAACGGCGACGCTCCATGACGGCACGACACCGCGACTGAGTTCTTCACCCGTCTCGGCATCGATCACCGGAATCGAAGCGGTGAGGATGGCCCCAGCACCAAGCACAGCACCATTACCGACGCGAGCACCTTCGGCCACGATGCAACGACTTCCGATCAACGCGTCGTCACCAATGATGACGGGCGCAGCCTGCGGCGGTTCGAGAACTCCGCCAATACCGACGCCGCCGGACAAATGCACATTGGCGCCGATCTGTGCGCAACTTCCGACCGTGGCCCAGGTGTCGACCATCGTGTTGGCTCCAACACGCGCGCCGATGTTCACATAACTCGGCATCATGACCACACCGCGATCGAGAAACGATCCGTAGCGAGCTGATGCACCGGGAACAACGCGCACACCCGATGCGGCAAAGTCACGCTTCAGCGGAATCTTGTCGGCGTATTCAAACGGTGCCAGTTCAATCGTGGCCATTTGTGAAAGACGGAAGTACAGAAGAATGGCATGCTTGAGCCACTGATGAACGATGGGCTCTCCGTCGGCCCCCAATTCAGCAACACGGGCCTCGCCCGAATCGAGCAGCGCAATTGCCTGCCCGACAGCAGCTACCGCGTCGCCATCGGACGCGCTCAGAGCGTCTCGGTTGTTCCAGAGTTCGTCAATTGTCGCAGCAAGATCAGCCATAGCGGGAGAGGCTACCGCCCGACCCGCTGTGGCTTGACCTGCATTCTTTCGGCAGCGTTGTTGGCCGAATCAATGAGGCCGAACCCGCGACCACATTGGCTCAAAGAACTCCGAGACGTCGACCAACCAGTTCAAGACGCTCAGTTGGTTGCACAACGGCGACGCGAATAAATGGGCTTCCTTCGGGACCGTAAAACTCGCCTGCTGACACCAAAGCACCGCCATCAGCAGCGAGACGCTCGACTAACGCCCACGAGTCGCCGTCGGGAGCGGGTGCCCACAGATAAAACGCTCCCCCTGGCATCGGAGCCTCGACGCCAATCCCGGCGAGAATTCTCCGGAAGAGTTCAAGCCGTTCGAGGTAACGCGCTCGCTGCACCTCGACATGTACCTGGTCGTTCCACGCTGCAGCAGCCGCAGCCTGAACGGGGCCCGGCACCATGAACCCAGCGTGCTTTCGCAGTTCCGACAGGTAGTGGACAAGATCGCCGTCGCCCGCGTAGAACCCTGCGCGCACACCCGCAAGGTTCGAACGCTTCGAAAGTGAATGCACTGCGAGAACACCATCGAGTCCGTGTTCAAGAATCGAACGGCGTGGTCCATCCCACGTGAACTCGACGTAACACTCGTCGGAAATCACCGGAACGTTATGCGCACGTCCCCACTTCGCTGCCGCTTCAAGATCGTCGAGGTAACCGGTGGGATTCCCCGGCGAGTTCACCCACAGACATAATGCGCGAGCTGCATCTGAAGGATCTATCGCGTCTAGATCACTGCGACCGTCTGCAGTGATCGGAACGGGTACAGCGCGCGCTCCAGCGAGTTCAGCACCCATGGCATAGGACGGATAACTAATGGCGGGATAGAGGACCGTGTCGCGCTCTGGAGTGCGAAGGCGCAACCAATGCGGCAAACCAGCGACGAACTCTTTCGTTCCGATACACGCTGCAAGTTCCTTCGGACCTACCGAAAGACCGAGTTCGCGTTCCATCCAACCAGCTGCTGCATCGCGATATGCGGGAAAACCGATTGACGCCGGATAACTCCGTTCGCTCGCCGATGATGCGAGTGCTTCGATAACAACAGACGGAGGCGGATCACATGGATCGCCAATCGAAAGGTCAACCATCCCGCCGTCGTGAGCAGACGCGATCGATTTGAACGCGTCAAGACGGTCATAGGGATAGGGAGGAGGTACGAATCCTGCAGTCATGAGCGCAGAGTCTGACCGCTCACGACGAATTCGTGAAGACGGCTCACCGAAACCTCGTCGAGGCGGGCCCGCACCAGCATCCCGTCTTCGGTCGCGGTCTCAACCAGCACCTCCCCTTCGCGATGCAAGGCAGCCAAGAGATCCCCTCGATCGAACGGAACAAGAAGTTCGGTAATCGTTGAGAGACCCCGCAAGCGATCGGCAAGTGTCCGCAGCATGTCGGCCACCCCTTCACCGGTGCGAGCGGAGATCGCCACCGACCCTGGGTAATCGACGAGAAGTTCCTTGGCGCCGTCTGGATCGATATCGATCTTGTTCACCACAAGCATCTGTGGAACCTCAGCTGCCCCGATTTCGTTGAGTACCCGATCGACTGCCTCGATATTCGATTCGGGGTCAGCAGCAGAACCGTCGATGACGTGCACCAGGAGATCGGCATCGACCACGACTTCAAGGGTCGACTTAAACGCTTCCACTAATTGCGTTGGAAGCTTGGTAATGAACCCAACGGTGTCGGTAAGTAATACCGCTTCACCTCCGGGCAGCTGCAACCGCCGCGTGGTGGCGTCGAGCGTTGCGAACAATCGATCTTCCACAAGCACGCCAGCATCGGTGAGGTGATTTAAGAGCGTGGATTTACCCGCGTTGGTGTAGCCAACGATGGCGACACGATGCAGCCGAGAACGTTGTCGGGATTTCGCCTGCGTGTCACGTACACGTGAGATTTCTCGAAGATCGCCTTCGAGTTTGTGCATGCGTCGCTGGAGTCGCCGACGGTCTACTTCGAGCTGGGTTTCACCGCCGCCTTGACGGGCGCCAATACCGCCACCCTGACGTGAAAGTTGATTTCCCTTTCCTCGCAGACGCGGCAGCCGATAACGGATCTGTGCGAGTTCGACCTGTGCCTTGCCTTCAAGGCTGTGGGCGTTCTGCCCGAAGATGTCAAGGATGACTGCAGTCCGATCAATCGCAGAACGCCCGAGAAGTTTTTCGAGGTTGCGTTGCTGCGCCGGAGATAGTTCGTTATCGAACACCACCGTGTCGGCATCAACTGCTTCACAAAGTTCGCGCAGTTCTTCGACTTTGCCGCTGCCGAGGTAAGTCGCCGGATCAGGAGAATGTCGACGCTGAACGACACGGGCGATGCTGTCGGCGCCTGCGGTATCTACGAGCAAAGCCAGTTCGTCGAGATGGCGTTCCGTATCGAATTCATCTTCGGTTGGGAACGTCACACCAACAATGACGATTCGTTCACGGAAGGTTCGGTCGATAAGACCGGAACTCTCACCAGCGAAGGCGCCGAAACCACCGCGGTGGTCACCGACGATTGGTGAGGTGGGTTCAGGCATCCGGGATCTCGATGGTGGCGATGTGTTGAGAGGGACCAATAAGCACAGGCTCCTCTTGCGGGCCCGATGCAACGATGACCTCGGCAGAACCGCCTGGCATCACGACACGAACTTCACGTCCGACAAGCCCCCATTGGTGGGCCAGTGTCGCTGCCGCAGTTGCGCCTGTACCGCATGCTTCGGTAACACCGGCGCCGCGTTCCCAAACCAAAAGGTCAAGCGAATCGGCTTCGCTTCCTACGGCGATGAACTCCACATTGATTCCAGCATCGAATTGCGATTCGATCCATGAACCGGTGCCGACAAGGTCGACCGCTGAAAGATCGGCTACGAGAATCACAATGTGTGGATTCCCTAGGTCGGCGGTGGCGTGGCGATCGCCATCCAACCGTTCCGACACTGCTTTCGGTATCGCCGGCCCTTCGCCTACCAGGCCCATGGTCACACTGACGGTTGCGAGCCGATGAGCGGCATCGTCATGAACAACGAGTTCACGAAGGCCTCCGTCGGTGTGCACTGCATAGGTCGCCTCGTGATCGTCGCGGGCCATCGCCAGTGCCTGGCCGAGACAGCGGATTCCGTTACCGCTCATCTCTGCACGGCTGCCATCGGCGTTCCACAGCCGCATCACGACATCGAACGGTCGTCCATTCGGAGCGGTTGTGCCATCGTCTGGGCGCGACCCGATGATGAAACCATCGGCACCGAGTCCACGGCGGCGATCACAAAGCGAGCGCGCCAGTGTTGCGTCACCCCGCAATGGGCCATTGACCTCCTCGAGGGCGATCACGAAATCGTTTCCTAGTCCGTGGTGCTTTGTGAGTCTCATGAGATGTTCAGTCAACCAGCCCACGGGCAAGTTCGGCGACCAGATTTTCCGAAACGTTGCCATCGGTGGCCAACCATGTGATGCGAGGGTCTCGACCAAACCACCGTTGCTGGCGACGGGCGAAGCGTCGAGTGCGCTGAACCGCAGTCTCTAGGGCGGCGTCGAGTGGCAGGCCATGTTCGATGTAGTCAAGTAGTTCGGTGTATCCGAGGGCCTGGCGAGCGGTTCGACCCAATCCCGCTGGCCGAGCCAAAAGCGCCTCGACCTCACCAAGAAAGCCATCGTCCATCTGCTGCTCGTAGCGCTGAGAGATCCGCTCATCAAGAAGGTCGCGTTCTATCGCCAAACCAATGATCGGAAACGGGGAGACGGGATAGTCCTCTAAGCCCGGCCCAAAGGAGGAGAACGGCCGACCGCTCCCGAGTGTCACTTCAAGGGCGCGCACCACTCTGCGACGATTGGTTGCTTCCATTCGCGATGCGGCAATCGGATCGAGTTGCTCAAGTTGCGCAAAGAGCACTGCCGTTTCGGGTTCCTGTTCTACTTGCTCGCGAACCTCGGGAAACCTCGCGGGTATCTCGAGGTCATCGGTGATGGCCTGAAGATAGAGACCGGTGCCGCCAACAAGGAGAGCTCGTTTGCCGCGAGCTTCAATGTCGGCAAGGACAGCCAAACACTCACGCTGAAATCGAGCGACGGTGTAGTCGTCATCGGGATCGCAGACATCAAGCAAGTGATGGGCGACTTCGGCTTGTTCGACAACGCTCGGTTTCGCCGTGCCGATATCCATTCCGCGGTACACCTGCATCGAATCCACTGTGACAATTTCAATGTCGTCGCAACTGCGAGCCAGTGCGAGAGCGAGCGATGATTTTCCTGATGCCGTAGGTCCGACGAGCGCGAGATGCCGGCCGTTCGGGTGAAACCGGGCCGACGCGTTCACCCTGCAGTAACCGCGAAACGGGTGCGATGCTGCGAAACGGAAAGGACCTCGATCAACTCGCCGCGAAGAAAGTGCGTCGATGCATCGGTGATCAGCGCAGTGGCCAGTGTTCCTGCGCGTAATGGGCGATCAGAGTTGAAGTGCACCAGTTTGTTCTGTTCGGTTCGACCGGTGAGCACTTCGGGATCGCGCTTCGACGGGCCCTCAACAATCATCGTTTCTATGCGACCAATGCGCGCCATGTGCTTAGCCAGTGCAGACCGTTCGACGACAACACGAAGCCGTTCGAATCGGTCACCCACTTCAACCGGATCGCAGAACTGATCGACCATCAACGCGGCTTCGGTGCCTTCGCGGGGAGAGAAGATAAATGTGTAGGCCGAGTCATATTCGGCTGCCGCCGCGACTTCGAGCGTGCGCACGAAGTCTTCTTCAGTTTCTCCGGGGTAGCCAACAATGATGTCGGTCGTGATTGCGAGATCTTCAATGCCGGCTCGGGCTGCCACGACTTTTTCTAAATAGCGCTCGGCGGTATACCCACGATGCATCAGCGCGAGAACACGATCGCTGCCCGATTGCAATGGGAAATGAAGATGCGAACAAACGACAGCGTTGTTGCCCATTGCAGAAATTGTGTCGTCACGCAGATCTTTTGGATGAGGACTGGTGAAACGAACTCGGTCGATTCCATCGACCTTGCTGACGGCAATCAGAAGATCAGCGAAAAGCGGACGGGCGCGCCGGTCGGCCAACCACTGCTCTCCAGCTATGTCGAGGTCATCATGCGCGGGATCGAGTGCCCGACGCGCGCTCGTGAGATCGCGGCCATAGGAATTCACGTTCTGACCGAGCAAGGTGATTTCCCGAACACCGTCGGCCGCGAGTCGTTCAACCTCACTTACGAGTTCACCGAAGGGACGGCTGATTTCGCGACCCCGCACTGCGGGAACGATGCAATAGGCGCAGGTGTTGTCGCAACCAACCTGAATCGTGACCCAGGCCGACCAATCAACTTCGCGACGGACAGCGAGGGCCGAAGGGAAGGTGTCTGCGTCGTCAAGCGCCTCATCCCAAATTTCGGTGATGGGACCGTTACGACGCGATTCGTGGAGCAACTCGACGGCGCGATGGACATTGTGCGTTCCAACCACAACGTCGACATGGCCCGCTCGTTGGGCAATTTGCTCGCGATCTTTCTGAGCCAAGCAACCGCTGACAATGATTTCCATGTCAGGGCGAGATTCTTTGAGGGTCTTAAACCAACCCAGATGGCCATAGAACTTGTTGTCGGCATTCTCACGGATACAACAGGTGTTGAACACCACAACATCGGCAGATTCGTCGGAATCGGCGAGTATGAGGCCGTCAGCTTCGAGCAGGCCCGCGATGCGTTCAGAATCGTGCTCGTTCATCTGACACCCATAGGTGCGGATGGCATAGCTGCGGGGCTGATCAGTCACCGCTACAGGTTACCGGCAGGCGCGAAGAGTCCCGAGGGCCAGGGCGCCTCGGGACTCTCTGGTGTTACTTCACGGGATTACTGCACGGGATTACTGCACGGAATGACAGGAACTGTCAGACCCGCAGAGAATCAGTCGTCAAGCGAAATCGGGACGTCGTGCTCGGCGGTCATTTCTTCGCCGGTCTCGAGGTCTTCGCCCTCAACACCTTCACCGATTCCAACGCTGGTGAGGATGCGCTCAGTGATTTCCACCATGACCTCAGGGTTCTCGAGCAGATAGGTCTTCGCATTTTCGCGACCCTGTCCAAGCTGTTCGCCCTCGTAGGTGTACCAAGCGCCCGACTTCTTCACGAAGCCAAGATCGACACCAATGTCGATGGTGGAACCTTCGCGGCTGACGCCCTTGCCGTACATGATGTCGAATTCCGCCTGCTTGAACGGCGGGGCCACCTTGTTCTTGACGACCTTGACTCGGGTGCGGTTGCCCACAACCTCGACGCCATCTTTGATGGATTCGATACGACGAATATCGAGACGCACGGAGGAGTAGAACTTGAGCGCACGGCCACCCGGTGTGGTTTCGGGAGAGCCGAACATGACGCCGATCTTCTCGCGCAACTGATTGATGAAGATGCAGACGGTGTTGGACTTATTGAGATTGGCCGTGAGCTTGCGCAATGCCTGGCTCATAAGACGAGCTTGCAAACCAACGTGGCTGTCGCCCATCTCGCCTTCGATTTCCGCACGAGGTGTCAGCGCGGCGACCGAGTCGATGACGATGACATCGAGGGCACCGGAACGCACCAACATGTCGACGATTTCGAGGGCCTGTTCGCCAGTATCGGGCTGAGAGATCAGCAACTGGTCGGTGTCGACGCCAATGGCCGATGCGTAGACCGGGTCCATGGCGTGTTCGGCATCGACGTAGGCGCAGATGCCGCCGTTGCGCTGAGCTTCGGCCACAACGTGCATGGCAAGCGTTGACTTACCGGAAGATTCCGGACCGAAGATCTCGACGACGCGGCCGCGAGGCAAGCCGCCGACTCCGAGAGCAAGGTCGAGGGCAAGGGCGCCGGTGGGGATCGTTTCGATCTTCATGCTGCCCTTCTCGCCCATCTTCATGACCGAGCCCTTACCAAACTGCTTCTCGATCTGGCCGAGCGCCATGTCGAGGGCCTTATCGCGTTCCTGTGGGAACGTCGGGCGGTTCGATTCCTTTGCCATCGTCTACTTCTCCTGGGTGTGTGGCCCGGTCTGCCCGGGACGCTTCTGGGTGATCCGCTTCCACCTGAGCGGGAGCTCCGGTGGCCCCACCAGAGCCGAGGCCTTGGTGGAGATGGATCGCAACCTACGGAGGGGGTGTGACAGGCCCCCGGTGTTCGAACGACATGACTGTAACTTCGAACACCTGTTCAGTCAATGACCCTTGATCCCTAGCCCCCGTTGGCCTCTCCCCTAAGGGATCTCGGGATGAGGTCGGTAGACTCATCCCCGCCGGAGCAGGCCGTCGTCCCTGATCGACAGGGCCGAGGAACGGAAAGGTGCCTTCCAATGAGTGACTCACTCCCCTCTGATCCCACCGAACGAGCCGAGGCCCTCCGCCAACGCCTGAGCGAGGAACAGTTTCAGGTCACTCAATGCAGTGCAACAGAACGGGCCTTCACCGGCAAGTACTGGGACTGCCACGACGACGGCACCTATCACTGCATCGTGTGCGACGCGCAACTCTTTAGTTCCGACACCAAGTTCGACTCAGGAACCGGATGGCCGAGTTTCTTCGATCCGATGACCAACGACGCGGTTGCCACGGTGGTCGACGCGACACATGGAATGGTGCGTACCGAAGCAATCTGCGCGGGATGCGGCGCGCATCTTGGTCACGTCTTCGACGACGGTCCCGGCCCTACGGGCCTTCGCTATTGCATGAACTCCGCGTCGCTCGATCTCAAACCTGCGCAGAACTAGCGCAAGCTCGCGTACAACGAACGGCTAACCGCACTCAGCGAGCGAGTAGCCGACGACGAAGATGATCGAGCACGGTGATGACCGTGAACTGTCGAGACTGTTCACGGTTGAATGGAAACTTCGCCATTGACGTTTCGGTAACGCCATCAAGCGTGGTGGCCATAAACACCGTCCCAACGGGCATGCCTTCTTGTTCATCGGGACCAGCAACACCGGTAACGGCAATGCCAACGTCGGAACCGAGCACGCGACATGCGCCTTCGCTCATTGCGCGCACCGCGTCGTCGCTCACTACGGGACCAACCGGAACGCCAAGAAGATCGAACTTCACTTCACTGGCGTAGCTCACTACCGAACCGCGTAAAACATCGCTCGCTCCATGAATGGAAACCAACCGACTGGCGATCAGCCCGCCAGTAAGTGATTCCGCCAGCCCAAGGGTGAGTCCACGTTCGCGAAGCAGGTTGAGAACAACCTCTTCCATCGTCTGATCTTCGGTACTGAAGACATAGTTGGCAAGAATTTTTGCCACTTCACCAACCTCGGCAGCAACGACGGCATCGGCCTCGTCTGCCGAATCAGCCTTGGCCGTAACGCGAACTTTGAGCCCCTCGATGCCGCTGGCCAGAAAGGCAATCGTGGCGGTACCCGTACGATCGAGTTCCTCAAGGCGATCGCCAAGCATCTCGGCAATACCGGATTCACTATGGCCCCAGGTGCGAATCGTTCGACTACGGATGACGCCGGTATCGCCCGCGCGCCGACGAAGTTCAGGGATGACTGTCCCTTCGACCATTTCTTTCATCTCATACGGAACACCCGGAACAGCAAAGATCACCTTGTCGCCAATCGGACACATCAACCCAGGAGCGGTGCCGGGCATTTGCGCGATTCGGGTTGCGCCTTCGGGTACCTGTGCTTGCCGAAGATTGTTCATCGGCATGTTCCTCCCGCGTGAACCAAAAATTTCATGAAGCCGTTCGATCACTTCAGGATCTTCGACAAGTTCGACGCCCATGACCTCGGCAATCACGTCGCGCGTGATGTCATCTTGCGTTGGGCCGAGGCCACCGCAGACGATCACGGCATCGCTGCGATCGAGTGCAATCTGCAGAGCATCGCGGATTCGATCCCAGTTATCGCCCACCTTCACCTGCAAGAAGCAATCAATGCCTGCGAGCGCGAGTTGTTCACCGATCCACGACGAATTCGTGTCGACGATTTGGCCCAGCAGAAGCTCGGTTCCAACAGCAACAACTTCGCAGTTCATTGGTTCTCCTCGTCGTAGGAAATTCCAAGCACCAACTCGTCAGCTTCAATCCCCGAGTGCGTCGGAACCGTGGTACTTCGTTGCAGGAACTCATCGGTGAATGCATGGACTATCGCAACGACCATCAGAAAAATTACATAGAGAACGGGTGTCACGGTGGCGACGTCCCAAGCGGCGAATGCTCCACCGACCGCAAGCACAATCGTGACCAAGCGAAGTAACAACAACGGTTTCTTTGGCGTCCGATTCCCCAGCAATCCAATTCCCGCGAGTCCCCCAAACATGCCAACAAAAGCGACGCACAGAATAACGATGGCGTAATCATGCACGTGACCACGATCGGCGATCTGGAGATACTTCGACATTCCGATCGCAAACGCGATGACACCCAGCTGCAGGATGAGGTGACAAAGCAACCACGCTTCACCAGCAAGGACCCCTGGTCGGATTCCGGCTTTGGGAATATCGTCAAAATAGATACTGAAGAGCGCAAAAAGGATCACAAACAAGATGACGATGGCAGAGACATCGCTCCAGTCCATCAAACCTTCGGAAACGACAAGCGCCACTTTCAGGAATGCTTCGCCGATGACGACAAGGGTCAGTAGCGCTGCTCGTTCGGTGAGGTGATGTTCATCGAGCGCTTCGGTTGGCAAACCGCGTGAATGTGCCGCTGATGTTGGAACAATTAGCAACATGATTGCCACGCCCCAAACAACGAAGGTAACCCCATTGGGGATAACGAATGCCACGATCATCAAAAAGCCGGCGAGGATCAGACGATTGCGTCGCCCTCTGGCCCAGGCTCCGGTGTCAGCTTCCTTGTTCGCCACGCGGTGATACGCCAACGCAAGAATGAGTACCGCTGCGGCATAAATCAGGCCAATGAGATCAGTGTTTGTAACCGAGCGGTCAACAAACTCAAGCGTCAGAATAAAGATGAGAAACATCTGAAGAAACATCAGTGCGCGTTGCGTGATGTCGTCGCGACGATCAATGTTCATCAGGACAGTGGTGTGGAACCACAGCAACCACACCAACACGAACATCAGTGAACAGTGGCCAGCAGATTCCCAAGTCGGGTCTTGGGAAAATTTATTCGACAGGACCATCGTCGAAGCAACAAAGACGAGGTCATAAAAGAGTTCAAGGAAGCCCACCGGCGCCGAGATCTTCGAATGTGGAAGTTCGCTACCTACCGGCATAAGGGCCGATGTTAGGTGCCACCTAGGAAGCGTCGCTGATCTCCGGTGTTACTTCCATCGTTGTGGCCGCTCGACTTCCGTCCCAGACGTACTGAAGTGCGCTGAAGACGGCAAGGAAGGTAGCGAAGTAGAGCAGCCCATCCCCGAGCCAAAGCAGGTCGGTTGTAAGTGGTAACAGCACCGCTCCGACAGCAAGCGATTGCACAAGTGTCTTCAATTTCGCCGACTTCCGGGCAGGCATCGCCAGCCCCCGTCGGCCCCACCACATCCGATACACGCTGATGAAGACCTCGCGCACCGCTATGACGACCACTGGCCAGACCGGGAAGCGATCAACCGCTACGAGAGAGAAAAGTGCTCCGAGTACGAGCACTTTGTCGGCCAATGGATCAAGAAACGCCCCGCTGCGTGTGGTTCCGTGACGACGAGCGATCCAGCCATCGACGCCGTCGGTGAGCGCTAACGCTGTCCACAGCGCCCAAACAATCCAGCCACTGGGGTTGTCGCTTATCATCGCAAAGAGGAGCGGCGACACCAAGATCCGGATCATGGTGACGTAATTCGCGGGCGTGGCGATTGCTGATGGACCGTAGGAGGGATCGCTCATGACTGACCGTCCTCGGCAACGGATGCACCTTCAGCCACAAGATCGGGGCCAAGTGCATCGACGATTTTCACCGCTGCGAAACTGCCTTGCGAAAGATCAGTCGGCAGATTGACGATGCCATCGATTTCGGGCGCTTCGCGCCATGTTCGACCTACTCCTGGACTATCCACGAGAACTTCGACCACCGAGCCGATCATTTCGTCACGTTTTGCCCACGTCATTCGATCTTGCATCTCGGTCAATTCAGCGAGGCGCTCGGCGACGAGCCCTTCGGGCACCTGATTGTCGAGGGTGGCGGCATGGGTTCCCTCCTCTCGCGAGAACGGGAAGAACCCGCACCAATCGAGCCTCACAGATTCAACGAATTTGAGCAGTTGGTCGTGATCATCTTCGGTTTCGCCCGGATACCCCACAATGAAATTGGAACGGAACGCCGCCTCTGGCTCTCGCTCACGGATGGTTGCGATACGCGAAGCAAAGCGGTCGCCGTCACCCCACCGTTTCATCGCTCGTAAAAGCGGCGAAGAAACGTGTTGCAAGGAAAGGTCGAAGTACGGGACTCCGCTCGAGCAGATTGTGTCAATGAGTTCGTCGGTGAGATCAGACGGGTACAGATACAGCAACCGGACTCGATCAACTCGATCAACGACCGCATTCATCAACGGAACAATGGAACGTTCACCCACGCCTTGATCGCGCCCGTACGCGGCGAGGTCTTGGGCGACAAGAACGATTTCGCGTGCCTCGAGCGCGTCGACTTCGGCGAGGATGTCATCAATCGAACGTGAGCGTTGTTTGCCGCGAAAGGTTGGAATCGCACAGAACCCACACGCTCGATCGCAGCCTTCGGCAATCTTCACATAGGCCCATGGCGATTCCGATTTTGGGCGAGGAAGATTGAGCAGATCGAACGGTGACGATTTGGACCCACGTGTCGAACCAAGCGTCACTGGCACACCGAAACCAGCGACGGAATCAATTTCGGGAAGCGCTTGCGCGAGTTCTTCTCCGTAGCGTTCGGCCATGCAACCGGTGACCACAAGGCGCGCCCCGGGGGCACGAACGGAATCCAGACCAAGAATGGTGTCGATTGATTCCTGACGCGCCTGTTCGACAAAAGCACAGGTGTTAACGACAACAACGTCAGCCGATGAGGGGCTGTCGGCCGGCACCAAACCGTCGGCCAGCATCGTTCCGACCAACTTGTCGGAGTCGACCTCATTCTTGGGACAGCCGAGCGTCTCGATCCAGAAACTCTCGGTCATACAGCCATCGTAGGCGTCAGTCTGCGCCGTCGAGTTCCTCAGGCGTCATAAGCACCACTCGTGCCTTCGATCCTTCAGAAGGACCCACAACGCCACGTTGCTCGAGTAGATCCATAAGACGACCGGCGCGTGCAAAACCCACACGGAGTTTTCGCTGAAGCATCGACGTCGAACCGAGTTGCGAGCGAACAACGAGTTCCATGGCCTGGACCAATAGATCGTCATCGCTGTCATCGCCGCCGGCCATGGCGCCTGCGCCACTACCTGTAGATGAATCCTCAGACCCTTGAACGGTCTCGTCGTAGGTGATGTCTGATGACTGTTGACGCCAGAAGGCAACAACCGCACGAACCTCGTCTTCGGTGACCCACGCGCCTTGGATGCGTTGGGCGATGCTCGATGACGGACCAAGCAGCAACATGTCGCCGCGGCCAAGGAGTTTCTCGGCACCACCTTGATCGAGAATGACTCGGGAGTCGGCAAGGCTCGAAACCGCAAAGGCAAGACGAGCAGGCACGTTGGCCTTAATGACGCCGGTGATGACGTTGACCGATGGACGCTGCGTCGCGATCACTAAGTGGATGCCGACCGCACGTGCCATCTGCGCAATTCGACAGATGGAGTCTTCGACGTCGCGCGCCGCAACCATCATGAGGTCATTGAGCTCGTCGACCACAACAAGGATGTACGGAAGCCGGTGAAATTCAAGACCCATATCAGGGTCGTCAATCACTTCGCCACGGTCGAATGCGGCGTTGTAACCATCGATGTCGCGGAATCCACGATCGGAGAGAAGGTCATAGCGACGCTCCATCTCTTTGACCGTCCACGCCAACGCGTTCGCGGCCTTCTTTGGGTTGGTGACGACTTGCGTCAACAAATGAGGAAGACGGTTGTACTGACCGAGTTCCACTCGCTTTGGGTCGATCAGGATGAGTCGCACCTGATCGGGTGTTGATCGCATCAGGATCGACGTAAGCAATGAATTAATGCACGAGGACTTGCCGGCACCAGTTGCGCCAGCAATCAGAATATGAGGCATCTTCGAAAGATCGGCCAGCACCGAACGTCCGTTGATGTCACGACCGATCGCAACTTCAAGTGCATTCTTCGCGACTTTGGCTTCGGGTGAAGCGAGAATGTCGCCGACTGCAACCAACTGTCGATTGTCATTCGGCACTTCAACACCAATGGCCTGTTTGCCAGGAATCGGGGCGAGGATGCGAACATCGGGCGAGGCCATTGCGTACGCAATGTCCTTATGCAGACTCGTGACCTTTGAAACTTTTACGCCAGGGAGAAGTTCAAGTTCATAACGAGTAACGGTCGGACCAACAACCATTCCGACAAGCTTGGTGTGCACCCCGTGTTCGGCGAGTGCTGCTTCGAGAAGACGGCCACGATCTTCAACCATCTTCTTGTCGACTTGTTGCGCAACGCTGCGGTCGAGCATCTTGAGCGATGGAAGTTTCCAGTTGACCTTGCGTTCTTTCTGCAACGGCATCGTGAGTTGTTCCGGTTTCGCCGGAGGCTCGTCTCCAGTCGGTACATGGATATCGAGTTCATCGGCCACTGGGTCATCGTCAGACCCCGCCACGAACAGAAGCGATTCTTCGTCGAATGAATCGGCTGGTTCGCCATCGGGATCGATGAGTTCAGTGAGCATCGGCTCAGCGTCGTCGTCCCAATCGGCTTCAACAGTGGAACTGCCGTCGTACAAAATGGGAACGACGGGTTCGTCGTTCGCAAGACCTTCAGCATCTTCACCCTTGAGTTCAAACAGCGAACCCATGCTGCGCTTCACTGCTCCCTGCACGGGCTTTACGCCATCAGCAGTCTTTCGAGCAGCAACTCGTACCGAGATGCCGGTGGCAACGACAAGACCAACAACAATCAAGGCAACGAACACCAAAGTGGCGCCCCAAACTGCGAGCGCTTTTTCGAGCGGGGTACCAACAAGAGCACCGATGTAACCGCCCGCGGCAATGAAATCCTCGAGTGGCATTCCAAATTCAGGACGGCCTTTAGTCAGATGCAACAAACCGGCGATTGCCACAAAGATCAAGGCAACACCGACGCCAAGACGGCCGGCGGAGAAACGCGGAGTTCCCTGATCGTCACGAGGACCACGTAACAACAACGCACCACCAACGACAAGCACTGGTGGAAGGAAGACTCGGAGTCCTCCGATCAATGCACCGGCAACCTCTGCCAGACCGCGGCCGAGCGGACCAGCGAGGTTGCCGTAGACGCCGAGGGCGGTCAATAGCCCAAGAGCGATGAGCGCGACCCCCCATACGTCATGACCATGACCAGTGAATGCTTCACGAACGGGGCCAGGCGCCGACCGGCGAGTGGCCGCCGTCGAGCGACCCTTGGGCGCAGCGGAACCTCGTTTGGCTGCAGGCTTTTTCGCGGCAGATTTCCGAGCTGGCGCCTTTCGCGACGAAGACGACCGTGCTCCAGCTTTCGCCGAGGACTTGGTAGTCGATCGTTTGGGAGAACTCTGTTTTGTGGCCACAGGCGTACGCGTTCCTGACGTGGCCCCTTCTCCGCTCGCCGCCTATGAGGATACCCAAATCATCGGAGGATGGTGCGGATCACTGAAATCTGCGCTCCGCCGCTCCCCCCTTGGCCAAGAGGGGAACTATCGTCCTCTCATCTTCAGGAGAGGACCACCAATGCCCCGGAATCGCCTCGTTGCGATCGTTCTTAGTGCCGTGCTCGGAATTGCCGCTCTCGGCTTTTTCTGGAGTTCGTCGAATTCGTCTTCAGGATCAGGCAACTCGTCCGTGACAACCAAAGGTTCTCCCGACCTTCCGGATTTCTATGCAGTGCCCAAACCACTTCCTGAGTCATCTTCCGGCACGATTCTTAAATCCGAACCTGTCGCTCTCGTCGGCTTGAACGGGGCCATGTCACGAGTGATGTACACATCGATTTCAGAACTGGGTGTCACGATCGCGGTCACCGGCCTGATCGCAATCCCAAATGGAACTCCACCAAGTGGAGGATGGCCAGTGATCACGTGGGCCCACGGAACGACGGGAATCGCCGATTCGTGTGCACCTTCGCTGAAGCCCGACGACTTTACGAAACTCGTAAATCCTCTTCTTGATGCTGGTTACCTCGTCGTCGGGACTGACTACGAAGGTCTCGGCACACCGGGACGTCATCCATACATCTCTGGGAATAGCGAGGCATACGGCACGCTCGACATCGTGAAGGCCGCTCAGGTTTTCCCGGGAGCCAACGCTTCAAAGAACTATGTGGTGTGGGGTCATTCGCAAGGCGGTCACGCTGCGATGTTTGCCGGTCACGATGCCGAGGCTTACGCACCCGACCTCAACCTCAAAGGAGTTGTCGCCGGGGCACCGCCCTCCCAGTTGTTGCTTATCAATACAGCGCTCCAGACAAGCCCCTTCAAGTACTACATCCTCATGGCGGGAGCTGGCCTGAATGCTGCTGCCGGCGACACCAACGCGCCGCTTGACAAAGTCCTCACACCAGCGGGTCTCAAGTTCCTCTCGAACGTCGACACAATGTGCACAGGCGAACTCGGGAAAGCATCTGCAGGCGTTGACCTCTCTTCGCTCCAGCTCGCAGATCCAGCATCGGTCCCCGAGTGGAACCTCCTTCTCACCAATAACGACCCGGGCGCATTTACTATTCCGATTCCCGCACCGCTGCTTATCATCCACGGCGGCGACGATGAACAAATCCCTGTCGCATCTTCAGCGCTTCTCTTTGATCAGTTGTGCAAGATCGGTCAAGTAGAACAGCGTTGGGTCTTTGCTGGTCAATCACACGCAGGTGTGATTGCGCCTTCGTCCAATTCGATGTTGAGCTGGATCGGCGACCGTTTCGCGGGTAAGCCCATGCCTGATGCGATTCGACCTGAAGGCGCTGTTGTGCAGTCCTGCCCCGGCAATTAGTCGAGGAGCGGGCCGTGGTCGCGACACGCGGCCTCATAACCAGAGGTATGCACCTTCACGCGTAAGCGTCGACCACATTCGGGGCAGAACCGCGGCGGATCGAGTTCGCGCCGACAGACGAGATCGGGATGAACAGCAAGCGCGGTGCCGCACCAACGGCAATACGCGTCGGGCACGTTCAGATGGCCTTGGACAGCGCGCCAATCGGCATCTGAAGATCAGACAACATCTGCAGATCTTCTTCGGGTGAGCGGCCCAATGTCGTCAGGTAGTTGCCGACGATGAGCGCATTGATTCCCGATGTGAGTCCAAGAGCTTGGAGTTCACGCAGCGTTACCTCGCGGCCGCCGGCATAACGAAGAATGACCGACGGCAGCCCAAGCCGGAACAGCGAAATCCAACGGATGGCTTCGAGCGGCTCGGTGAGCGGAAGCCCGGCGAATGGAGTGCCCGGACGGGGATTAAGGAAGTTCAGAGGAACCTCGGCCGGCTCAACGGCACGCAACTGACCAATGAGTTCGATGCGCTGGTCGACCGATTCGCCCATTCCGAGCAACACGCCACAGCACAGTTCCATCCCCTGATCGCGCACGAGTTGACACGTATCAAAACGTTCGGCCCAGGTGTGCGTGGTCACGACATTTTCGAAAAATGATTCAGCAGTTTCAAGGTTGTGGTTGTAACGGTGAACGCCAACTTCAGCGAAACGCTTTGCCTGCGCTTCCGTGACAATCCCAGCGCTCACCGCAACATTGAGACCCACTTCTTGCTGAACAAGAGGAACAAGTTCGCAGATGCGATCCATCGTTCGCTCATCAGGCCCACGAATCGCCAACACGATGCAGAACTCGGTTGCACCAAGCGCTGCAGTTTCGCGAGCAGCTGCCAAAACATCAGCGGTATCGAGGAAGGGCATGGCCTGTACTGGTGATTCGAACTTCGCCGACTGACTGCAGAAGTGACAGTCCTCGGGGCAGCCGCCCGTCTTGGCCGAGAGAATGCCTTCGACTTCAACTGTGTCGCCGCACCACTCGAGTCGAACCTCGTGCGCAAGTGATGCAAGCGTAGGAACCGCTGAATCGGGAACATCAGCGAGTTCGGCGAGTTCGGCGAGCGTGAGTTGACGACGTTCGTCAAGAAGGGCGACTCCGGCGGCACGAATCGCGGTCCGGGCTGCTTGTGGGGTCAGCCGCTCACGATGTTCGACGGGGGCTTTCGGCGTCAGTGTGACGGGGACATCAGGCATGGGCGAAAGGGTACGCGGCCGAACCCCTTTAGGCGAAAGCCGGTCAGGCTTCCATCACGACGGGCACGATCATCGGCCGGCGCTTGGTCTTATCGCTCACGAATCGACCCGCGGCCCGACGAACCACCCGTTGCACATTTTCGATATCGGTGCGTCCATTGCGGAAAAGGTCGGCGATGGCCGCTCGGACGACCTCGGCGCATTCGTCAAGGAGATCTTCTGCTTCAGGGGCATGGACCCAGCCCCGAGTAACGATTTCCGGCCCAATCATCGTGGTGCCGTGTTCGACATCGACGCCAACGATGACCACAACCACTCCCTCTTCGGCCAGAACCCGTCGATCACGCAAGACGCCGCTTCCGACATCGCCCATGATGCCGTCGACATAGAGGTAGCCCGATGGGACCTGCGCAGTTGGACGCAACCCAGTGTCGTCGAGGGTGACCTGGTCGCCGTCGGTGCAAACGATGATCTTCGAGGCAGCCACGCCCATCTGGCGAGCCAACTTCGCATGGGCAACGAGATGGCGGTATTCGCCATGCACGGGCACGAAGTGCTCAGGACGGGCGATAGACAAAAACATCTTGAGGTCTTCTGCTTTCGCATGACCAGAAGCATGCACATCGGAAATGCCGGAGTGAACGACTTCAGCACCTGCCCGTACCAAACCATCGATCACCTTGGAAACATCGGTTTCGTTTCCGGGAATCGGGTGCGAACTCATGATGACAACGTCGGTGTCGCTCAGGGTAAGCCAACGGTTTTCATTCGCTGCCATGAGCGCAAGTGCTGACATCGGTTCGCCTTGTGATCCCGTAGAGATGACGCACACTTTTTCGGGAGGAAGGTCGCCGACATCGGCGATATCCATGAGGCGCGATTCTGGAATATTGAGAAGTCCCATTTCGCGAGCCATGCGAACGTTCTTCTTCATCGACATTCCCATGGTGGCGATGACCCGATCAAAGGAAATCGCTGCGTCAGCAATTTGTTGCACCCGGTGAATGTGGCTGGCGAAGCAGGTCGTAATGATGCGACGACCCTCGTAGCGATGGAACAAGTCGTAGAGCACCGCGCCCACCGAAGTTTCCGATGCTGCGTGTCCGTGCTCCTCAGCATTTGTGCTGTCAGAGAGAAGAAGGCGAATGCCTTCGGTGGAAGCAATGGCGCCAATTCGAGCGAGGTCCGTAAGGCGACCGTCGACCGGAGTCAGGTCGAGCTTGAAATCGCCGGTGTGAAGAATGACGCCTTGAGGCGTATGAAACACCGTTGCGATGCCGTGGGGAACAGAGTGAGTGACCGGAATGAATTCGACGTCGAACGGGCCGATCATGCGACGTTCGCCATCAACGATCGGGATGAACTCCGTGCGGTCGAGAAGGCCCGCTTCCTCGATGCGATTGCGAGCAAGACCGAGCGTGAGCGCTGATCCGTAAATCGGAAATTCAAGTTCTCGCAAGAGGAACGACAGCCCACCGGTGTGGTCTTCGTGTCCGTGTGTAGCGATACAACCGATGATCCGGTCGGCGTTCTCGCGCAAATAGGTGAAATCGGGCAGGACGAGATCGATGCCCAGCATGTCGAGATCGGGGAACATCAAGCCACAGTCAAGAAGCAGGATCTTCCCCTCGACTTCAACACACGCACAGTTGCGGCCAATTTCACCCAGGCCGCCGAGGAAGGTGACCGATACTGGGGTTCCTTGGGAATCGCGCACGGCCGGCGCCTTCGCCGACGTGTCGCGCTTTTTTGCCTTCGACTTCGATTTGGGCTTCGTTCCGTCGCGACTCACGCGTACAACCGGCGATGCACTTCAAGAGCGCGTTCTTCAAGATCGTCGGGACCAAAGCCCATGGGCGGACGACAAGGACCGGCCGGCTGACCGATCGCTCGCAACATCGCCTTGGTCGGGACCGGGTTCGGGTTGAGATCTCCGGTTTCGAACTCGTAACTCTCGATCATGCGTTCGTTCAGTTGCTGCGCTCGAGCGATGTCTCCTGATTGAAACGCGCTGATCATCTGGTTCATGACCGGAGCAGCCCAATGCGTTGCGACACCGATCACTCCGACGGCGCCAACAGCCAGTAACGGCAAGGTGAGTGAGTCATCGCCGCTAAATACTTCGAACCCCTCAGGGGCCTCAGCGATAACTCGAGAGGTTGCTCCGGGATCACCAGCAGCATCCTTGAGACCAACGACATTCGGAATCTCTTTGGCCATACGCACAATGAGGTCGGTTCCGATCTTGCGACCCGTCCGAACAGGAATGTCATACATAATTGCGGGCAATTCGGTGGCCGCACACACGTAATGAAAGTGCGCCTCGATACCGGCCTGCGAAGGGCGGTTGTAATACGGGGTAACGATCAGAACAGCGTCCATACCGGCGCCTGCTGCGGCCGAGGTGAGTTCTGCCGCATGACGGGTGTCGTTTGTGCCTGAACCTGCGATGAGCGGGACATTGACGGCAGCACGAACCGCGCGCCATAAAGCGATTTGTTCCTCGTCAGTTAGGCAGGCCGCCTCACCAGTGGTGCCACTGAGAACAAGGGCATCGTTACCTTGCGCGACAAGCCAACGGGCCAGCTCAGCTGCGCCTTCATAATCGAGTTCGCCATCGGCGGTGAATGGGGTGACCATGGCGGTGATCACCGAACCGAAACGTGCCATGGCTTTCACCGTACCAGCGCACCCCGCCGGACCCTGACGGATTCGGCGGGAAACGATCGGTCAGTCTCAGCGAACCCCAGCGATTTCGCCGTCGGCGAGGGCGAAGGTCTCGTATTCCTCTTCGGTATCGGGCATGTGCTCGAAGTCGATCACACCGAGTTCAGTGAACTTGGTGCGCAGCCAGCCGTCACCAGCGTCGAGCAACCCGAGTTTCTTGCAGTTCGGAACGATCTTGGCGAAAAGCATCTGCTGGAAGAGAATCTGGCCCGGATCGTGCATCACGACGTTCACGGCTTCCTTCACCGGAACACCCATGCGATCCCATACTTCCTGCTGAAGGAATCGATCTCGCATACGGACAGCCGCTTCGAAGGCGAACTCCTGGCGTTCACGAATTTCGTCCTGTGAAAGCTCCTGGTAGTACTCCTTCAGCGACAACACGCCGAATGCGACGTGACGGGCTTCGTCACTCATCACATAACGAAGAAGTTGCTTGAGCAGAGGCTCGGTTGTCATCTGGTGCATGAAACCAAAGGCCGCAAGAGCAAGACCTTCCACCATGATCTGCATTCCGAGATAGGTCATATCCCAGCGGCTGTCGCGCACAATGTCATCGAGCAGCATCTTGAGATGAGCATTCACGGGGTAGTGACCCGACAGCTTTTCGTTGAGGTACTTGGCGAAAACCTCAACGTGACGAGCTTCGTCCATGACCTGGGTCGAGGCGTAGTACTTGGCGTCGATCCACGGAACCGTCTCGACGATCTTGGCGGTGCAAAGAAGAGCACCCTGCTCGCCATGCATGAACTGGCTAAGTGTCCAGTTCTGCGACTGAATGCCGAGTTCTGTCCATTCCTTGTCGCCCCACTTTTCAAAACACGTACCAGAGACATCAAGGCCTGCGCCGCGACTGTTGGCAGCCATATTGGCAACGACAACTGCCTCTTGATCGACGTTGATCGACCAGTCGAGATCGGTTTCACCGTTCCACTGGGAATTCTTTGCCTTCTCGTAGAGCTTGTTCAGCGCTGGTCGCGAACCTTTTTCGTAATCCCACGTGAAGATCGCGTCGGCATTGTCTTCTACGGCGTGAATCGCGGCGTCGACATCGGTATTTGAGATCATGAGGATCTGTTCGATGTCATTGACGTCGGCACGACCGATGATGTTTTCGGTACTGGTCATGATGTTCTCCTTCTCAGTAATTTCGAGTCGTAGGTAAATGATCCGCGATGTTGCCGGGGATCAAGGTTGGGATAAGGAATGTGTCAACCAGCGTGCGGGCGAGCGACAGATCGGTGATGTCGATGATCGGTGCCGGGGACCGGAGGTGGTCGGTAACGACCCGCACACACCATTCGCCAACATGTGCGGCGAGAGCAGGCTCGATGAATCGCGAGAAATGTTCAATTCCCCACTCCGAGGCACGTTCGAACAGAGGCTCGATGCGCATCGGTGAAATGAGCGTGGCGATTGTGTCGGGCTCGTCGACCAACAACTGCTGCACAACCGCGTCATTCGAAAGCTCAAGCACCGCGATGTTGATGGTGCCGGCGACCGCCTCAGCAAGTGAAGATGCATGATCGGTGACCTGAGCGCACACGGCAAAGATGCGGTCGACTCCCTGGCCAAGAGTTACTTCAAGAAGTTCTGCGCGACCACCGGGGAAATAGCGATACACCGTGGCCCGACCACAACCTGCGGCAGAGGCAATGTCGTCAACACTTGTTGCTCTGAGCCCTTGCGCCGCAACGAGTCCGGCAGCGGCCGCGACAATTCGCTCAGGAACCGCAATCGGGAGTTTCGGCGATGCAACCGCAGCCGTGGACATGAGTGAGACAATAACGAATGATCTGTCTCACTGTCGGATTGGCGGATTCCCTATCCAGAGACCGGTAAATCCGGCTCTAACACAGGCGGTTCTCCACCCAAGATCTCGGCGTCATCGCCATCCATCTGCTTGCGCTTGGCGTAACGACGCAACAGCAATGGGTAGACGATGATCGTCAACAAAGAGAAAGCGAACCATTGCATGGCGTAGCCAAGGTGTGGACCTTGCGAAAGCTCAGGGAGCGGAACAGGAACCGGAAGGTCATTTTGAACTGGGTCCTGCGCACGCAACGAGATGTAGCCAGGGATCATCCTTTCGTTGATTTGTTGAGCGAGTCTTCCGACATCGAGTCGCGCGAGCACTCGCAAGGTTCCAACATCAGAATCTTTCGGCGAAGAAACCAGCCCATTTGTCTCGCGGACCTGAGACTGACGCAACAAACCTTGGACGGTCACCATTCCCGACGGCGGAGCGAAGTCGTCCCACGAGCCATCTTCTGAATACGAATAGGGCACCCAACCGCGATTAATAGCAACCGCTGTGCCATCGGCGAGAACTAAGGGAGTGACAACCCAGTAGCCGGGCGAGCCGTTGTTCGTGCGATTCGTGACCAGCACTTGCTCATCGGCTCGATACATGCCGCTGACATACACCGGTTGATAGTCAGCATCTTTCACTTGTTCCGCTGTGGTTGCGGTTCCGTCCGGTAACACCGTGGCCAATGGCTGTGGTTGCTGCTTCATCGCATTCGTCACGACAGCGTTCGCTGTTTTCCGATCATCGAGGCGATTGACCTGCCAAATACCAAGGTTGATCATTGTCACCACGACAACGAGAACAAACAGATGGGACAGGATCCAACGAGGCTTGAGTAAGAACCGGTACACGTTGGTCAGGCTAGGCCTGTGACACGGGCACTCAGGAATCGGGCCAGTCGCTTACGCCGTCGGAAGCACGTAGCCGGCGAATTGTTCCCGAAGATCGCGCTTTGAGAACTTTCCAACCGAGGTCTTCGGAACCTCGTCGATGAACACCACGTCATCGGGGAGCCACCACTTCGCTACTCGGCCATCAAGGAACGCAAGAACGTCTTCACGCGTCAAGGTTTCTCCAGGCTTCACCACGACACATGCCAATGGCCGCTCAGACCACTTCGGGTGCTTCACGCCAATCACCGCTGCTTCAGCAACGGCAGGATGGGCCATGATTTCATTCTCGAGTTCCACCGAAGAGATCCACTCGCCACCCGACTTCACAACGTCCTTGGTTCGATCGACGATGTGCATAAAGCCTTCACTATCGATCGTGGCGACATCACCCGTTTTCAACCAACCGTCGGCAGTGAATGACTCGGGAGAACGTGAATCGTTGTAGTACTCCTTGGCAATCCACGGCCCGGCGACTTGAAGTTCTCCGCTGGTTTCCCCGTCCCACGGGAGTTCTTCACCGGTTTCTTGATCGGCAATCCGAGCTTGAACCCCGAATGCAGGCAAACCAATTGAGGCGCGGTAGTCAGCCTGTTCATCTTCTGACAGCGAAAGCATCGTGGACTTCACTTTGGCCGCCGAAGCCAGCGGACTGGTTTCGGTCATTCCCCACGCCTGGAGAATTGGGATGCCAATTTTCTCGCGATAGGCCTCGGACAAATGTTTGGGGACGGCCGAACCTCCGCAAGGGATACTTCGAAGACTCGAGACATCTCGCCCATCGATTTCATTGAGGACACCCATCCAGATGGTGGGAACACCAGCGGCGATCGTGACGCGTTCAGCCTCAATCAGATTGACGATTGCTTTTGGCGAAAGATCTGGCCCAGGCATCACCATGTTGGCGCCCGAAGCCACACCAACATGGGCAAGGCCCCAAGCATTGGCATGGAACATCGGAACGACAGGAAGGATCGTGTCGCGCTCGCAGGCGCCAAGACCGTCGGACATCATCGCTGCCATCGTGTGCAGCCATGTCGAACGGTGCGAATACACAACACCTTTGGGGTTTCCAGTAGTGCCACTCGTGTAACACATCGATGCGGCTTGATTTTCGTCGGTGACGTTCCATTCCACCGGACTCGCTGCTGCGAGTAACGCTTCGTAATCGTGGAGAAGACGACCACCACTATCGGCAGGAAGTTCTCCTTTTCCATCGTCCATCACAACGATGTGACGAACCGTGGTGAATGTGTCGACAAGCGGCCAGAGAAGTCCGAGAAGCGATTTGTCGACGAAGATCACTTCGTCTTCAGCATGGTTAACGATGTAGGTGATTTGTTCGGGGAACAGCCGAATATTCAGCGTGTGGAGCACACGGCCCGAACAGGGCGCGGCGAAATACAGTTCAAGGTGTCGTGCGGAATTCCACGCAAAGGTCGCAACACGACCATCGGCACTGATCCCAAGATCATCAAGGACGCCACCGAGTCGGCGTGTGCGTTCTGCCCACTCGCCATACGTCACCCGCTCAGTACCAGTGGCCGTCGCTGTGACTATCTCTTTCTTGGGGAACAACTTCTCGGCTCGGTCAAACAAATTCGTGAGGACGAGCGGACCGTCCTGCATGAGACCTTTCATTTCTGACTCCCCCTTTATTGGCTACCTACCGGCCGCCTACGTCTGGGCGAATGGTACGTGAGAGGATCAGGGCCTTGTCAGCCGAAGCAGAATCTCCCACCGCCCACCCCGGACGCCGTCATCTCACATTGCTCATCGCCCCCATCGTGGCGATGGTCATTGCGGGCTACACCGCCGATGCCCTCTGGCCTGATCTCGTAACGAATAAACCCCTCTTGCTCATCTCCTTGAGCGCTAAGAATCGTTACCTGGTCCTTGTCGTCAATCACGTCGAGTTGTGGGCGTACTACCTCATCGCCACAATCCGCCTTTTGCTGCCCGACCCATTTTTCTATGCGATTGGCTGGTTCTACGGTGCCGCCGCGCTGCGATGGATGGAAAAGCGAACTCCCACTGCCGGTCGTTATATGCGCTCGGTCGAGGGTTGGTTCGGCAAATGGGGCGCTCCCCTTGTTGTGCTCTTTCCCAACAACTACGTGTGCCTCGTCGCTGGCGCAGCGAAAATGCGCCCGTTGAAGTTTGCAACGCTGAACATCATCGGCACCATCGGCCGCTTATTCATGCTGCAAATTATCGGCGACATCTTTGCCGGACCCATCGATTCGCTTTTGGGTTTCATCGCCCAATGGCGAATCCCGCTGCTCGTGATTTCGATCGGGCTCGTGGCCATTTTTTGGATCGGCGAATTGCGACGCGGCAGTAAAGAAGTCGAAGCATTCCGCGAACTTGAGGACGCAGCCGATGAGATTGAACTCGGCCTCGAAGCATCTGCTTCCGACACCGACGACGGCGTCATCGACAACTAACTCGGGAATGGCTTAAAGATCGAGCAGTGAGTCGAGCCCGATGGTTACGCCGGCGCGATCAGGAACTGCCTTCACCGACAAAAGCACGCCGGGCATAAAAGAATCGCGGTCGTAGGAGTCGTGACGCAGCGTAAGGGTCTGACCTGTTGTGCCAAGGATGACTTCTTGATGAGCAACCATTCCGCGCAAGCGCAGTGAATGCACACGTATATCGGCCGGGCCTTTACCGCCACGCGCTCCAGGGAGGATCTCGGTTTTGGTGGGGTCAGCAGCCCAATCGGCTGAAGCTTCGGCCATACGTTCGGCCGTCAACATCGCCGTTCCGGACGGTGCGTCGAGTTTCGCGTCGTGATGAAGTTCAACAATCTCTGCCGTTTCAAAAAATGGGGCCGCGATTTCGGCGAAGCGCATCATGAGAACTGCACCGATGGCAAAGTTCGGAGCGATCACGCAGTTCGAGTTCTTGAAGGCTTTCCGAAATGATTCGAGGTCAGAATCGGAGAACCCCGTAGTTCCCGTAACCGCGTGAATGCCATGTTCGCCAAGCCACAGAAGATTCGACCGTGCTGCTTCAAGATGGGTGAAATCGACAACGACGTCGACGTTGGCATCAAGGAAGGCCTGACCATCAGCAACAACCTGAAACGACTGTTCACAACCGGTGACTTGGCGCACGTCAAGGCCGGCATGCTGCGGGTCTACTGCAGCAACGAGCTCGAGCCCGGGGTCGCTATCGACCGCACGGCATACCGTGCTTCCCATTTTTCCACCAGCACCGAAGACTCCGACTCGCAACGTCATGAGTCGAAACTAGCCGCAGGCGAACCGTTCAAGCGCGGCAGATCCATCTCCGAGGGGCCCAACCGCCGCGACGGCGCGTGGGGAACCAAGCACCCGGCCGATGACTGAATGGACTTCGTCGGTGGTCACCGCTCGAATCCGGCGAACGTGTTCGTCGATCGAGGTGATGTCATTGCGAGTCACAAGCCCAGTGCCCAGACGAGACATGCGAGATCCGCTGTCTTCAAGACCAAGCAACATCGAGCCCTCGAGGTAGCCGAGCGCGATTGCATGTTCTTCGTCGGTAATGCCATCGGCAAGGAACGCAGCGAGCACTTCATCGGTCACCGAAAGCAGTTCCTCGAGCCGAGCCAGCGCCGTGCCGGCATAGACGATGAGCGAACCGGCATCGGAATAGGACGATGGCGAAGAGAACACCGAATAGGCCAAACCGCGTGATTCACGGATCTCTTGGAAGAGGCGGCTCGACATTCCGCCACCGAGGACATGGTTCGCGACCCACATTGCATAGCGATCGTCATCGGCAAGGGGAAGGCCGCGCCACCCGATGGCGACGTGTACCTGTTCGATTGGTCGATCGATCTGCACAAGTGATTGCAGATGCGCTTTGGGTGTTTCGCGAATCGGAGCATCGCCGCGTTCGACGCCGGCAAACAGTGGACCAAGAGCATCAACCACTTGCTGATGTTCAAGCGCGCCTGCCGCTGCGACAACAAGATTTGAAGGCCGGTACCACTGAGCGTGGAACGCCGAGACGTCGTCACGCGTCATTGCTGCGACGGTGTCGTGATCGCCAAGCGTTTCGCGACCAAGTGGGTGGTCCGGATACAGACATTCATACAGAGCTGTCAGTACAAGATCGTCGGGGGTGTCCTCGCTCATGAGGAGTTCTTCGATAATGACTTCGCGTTCAGCGTCGAGTTCGGCTGGTCGGAATGCTGGTTCGCTCACAACATCGGCCAGAAGTTCGACGCCGGCCCCCAGTTCGCTAACCGGCAGGCGCAAGTAATACGCCGTGTGCTCGCGACTTGTGTAGGCGTTCATCTCGCCGCCCACTGCATCGACAGCTGTTGCAATCGAACGAGCGGAACGCTCTTCGGTGCCCTTAAACAATAAGTGCTCGAGAAAATGAGACGCGCCAGCGATGGACGCTTGTTCATCGCGCGAGCCAACGGCAAACCACATACCGACAGATACCGAACGGGCCTCAGGCATGCGTTCAGTAATGACACGCACACCCGAGGCCAGCTCGGATCGTTCGATTTCCGTGTCGTTCACCGACACGGCGGAAACGGACTCAGCGGCGACGGTTGCCGCCTCGACGTCCACCGTTGCGGTCGCCTCCACCACGGTTTTCACTGGCGGGACCAAGGTCGCCCAGTTCCGAACTGATTTCTGCATCGAATGCGTCTTCGAATGAGACGTACTCGCGCTCGGCGCCACCATCAGTTGCTTCAGCTGCAGCAGCCGGAGCTGGTGCGGCCTCACGAGGTGCGCTTTCGGTTGCGGCTGCATCACCTTCGGAGGCTTCTGCTACCGGGGTGCTCGCCATCGAGAGTGACACCTTGCCGTTGGGATCGACATCGTCGACGCGAACCTCAACAGCGTCACCAAGGTCGAGAACATCTTCGACCTTGTCGATGCGCTTGCCGCCACCAATCTTCGAGATGTGAAGAAGACCATCACGACCCGGGAGGATGTTGACGAACGCACCGAACTTGGTGACGTTCACAACACGGCCCTGGTACACCTGACCAACTTCAGCGGTAGGCGGATTGAGGATGAGACGGATCTGACGCTCGGCCTCGGCCACAGCACCACCATCGGTGGAACCGATGCTGACGCGACCAACAGAGCCATCGTCGTCGACACTGATGTCGGCGCCGGTCTCTTGCTGAATGGCGTTGATGACCTTGCCCTTGGGACCGATGACTTCACCGATCTTGTCCATCGGGATTTCGAAGCTGATGATCTTCGGCGCAGTTTCGCCAACTTCATCGCGAGGCTTGGCGATTGCTCCAGCCATAACTTCGAGAATGGCGAGACGAGCTTCCTTCGCCTGCTGAAGCGCCTGAGCAAGAACGTCGGCGGGAATGCCTTCGATCTTGGTGTCGAGCTGCAGAGCAGTAACGAATTCGGCGGTTCCGGCAACCTTGAAGTCCATGTCGCCGAATGCGTCTTCAGCGCCGAGGATGTCAGTAAGAGTCGTGTACTTGCCATCGGCAAACACGAGGCCCATTGCGATGCCAGCAACCGGTGCACGCAGCGGAACGCCTGCGTCCATCATCGAAAGTGTTGAACCACACACCGAACCCATCGAGGTCGATCCGTTTGAGGAAAGAACATCGGAGACGGTACGAATCGTGTAGGCAAACTCTTCTGGCGTGGGAAGCACGGGGACGAGTGCACGCTCAGCGAGCATGCCGTGTCCGATTTCACGACGCTTTGGTCCACGCATGAAACCAGTTTCACCAGTGGAGTAGGGCGGGAAGTTGTAATGGTGCATGTAACGCTTGCGGGTGACATCGCCAAGAGCGTCGATCATTTGCTCCATGCGAGGCATACCAAGCGTGGTGACATTGAGGACCTGGGTTTCGCCACGCTGGAACAGACCCGAACCATGCACTGACGGAAGGACGCCGACCTCGGAAGAGAGCGCACGGATGTCCTTCGGGCCACGACCATCAATGCGAGCGCCTTCATTCACGATGCGTGAACGAACAACGGCCTTGGTGACCGAGCGGAACGCGGCTTTGAGCTGCTTGTCGGCACCATCGACGCCGGCGAACTGCGGAGCAAGTTCAGCAACAAGTTGATCGCGAAGCGCTGCTTCGGCTTCAAGGCGAACGGTCTTATCGGAGATGACCTGCGTTGCAAGGATCTGCTCGCGCTTGGCCTGCATGGCAGTAAGAACCTCTGGCGTGTAGTCAGAAGTGACCGAGTAAGGCATCGGAGGCTTGCTGCCGACCTTGGCAACAAGTTCGTTCTGCGCAGCGATCGATTGGAGGATGTACTGCTTGGAGGCTTCGAGCCCACGAGCAAGTTCCGCTTCGTCAACCTTGGGGGCGCCGCCCTGCATCGCAGGCCACTGAGCTTCAGTGCCGCCGGCTTCCACCATGGAGATGGCAACGTCGTTGCCATTCAGTGCGCGGCCAGCAACAACGATTTCAAACTGACTTTCCGAACCCTCTTCGTAGGTGGGGTGCGGGATCCACTGACCGTCAGCGGTAAATGCAAGACGAACGGCGCCGATGGGGCCGTCGAACGGGATACCGGAAAGGCTGAGCGCAGCCGATGCTCCATTGATGGCAACAACGTCATGCGGATTGACGAGATCGGCTGCAAGCACGGTGCCAACAACGTGGACCTCGTTGCGGAAACCGTCAGGGAAGCAAGGACGCAACGGGCGGTCCATGAGGCGGCAGGTGAGGATGGCCTGGTCGGAAGACTTGCCTTCACGACGGAAGAACGAACCGGGGATACGGCCCGCTGCGTACATGCGCTCTTCAATGTCGACGGTGAGAGGGAAGAAGTCGGCACCTTCACGTGCACTCTTTGCCGCAGTTGCGGTCACGAGCATGACGGTGTCGCCAACGCGGACGGTCACTGCACCGTCAGCCTGACCGGCAAGTTTGCCGGCAGAAAAGGTAATGGTCTTGTCGGCATTGCCGGGAATGGCGGCGTCGACGGAAATGGCATCAGCCACGTGTGTCTCCTTTGTGAGACGGACATTGGTCCGTCAGTTGGAGGCGACCTCGTAACCAGTTCCCAGAGGTGAACATCGGAGCAGTGATCCGACCCTCACCTCCGGCAACTGACAACGCAGTATCGCCGGGGAGCTGTTCCCAGACAGGAACAGCGAGGGGACGACCACGATGGTCGTCCCCCGGTTCGCAATTATCGGCGCAAGCCGAGTTTCGCGATGATCGAGCGGTAACGCTCGACGTCGTTCTTCTTGACGTAGTCGAGCAGGCGGCGACGACGACCGACGAGCATAAGAAGGCCACGACGACTGTGGTGATCTTTCTTATGTGACTTGAGATGCTCAGTCAGATGATCGATGCGGTCAGTGAGCAGTGCGATCTGAACTTCAGGCGACCCGGTATCGGTGGGGTGCGTCCGGTGTTCGGCGATCGTGCCAGCCTTCGGAGGGAGGTTTGCGGGTTCAGCAGACATGTAGGTTCTTTCTGGTGGGTATCTGACCCAGCTCCGTGATCCGCTGACTCGTGCATGGCACGAACCTGGCGCAATCGGGAGGGGCTACACGGTCCACAGGGTGCGAACCGACCCGCTCACGGTACCAGCGAGGGCCTTCACGACCACATTCGGCATTCGGACCCTGTTCGGCCGGAAACGAGAGATTCCTGTCACAACAAGGGATTCGGGGCTCTACGATGCCAGTTCGCTCGTCGGGGGACGGGCCCAAAGGGGAACCATGTCTGGCTCAGCACGACCGGCACCGAAACGCCTTGACGATCTTGGCAACCCACAGTTCTCGCCCGAGGCCCAGGCAATCTTCGATGGAGCGGCTCCGTTCGCGGACATGGTCGAGCTCAATGCCGATGCTTTGATGACTCAGGCTGCGGCCGAAACCGGCCTCGAAAATTTTGGCCCGATGGACTTTGTCGAACGACTGGAGTTGTTACTCCACTGTTTCGAAACCGAAGCACCGCTTTCGCCGATGGGACGAATTTCGGCGGCATCGTTCATGGGCACACTGTTAAAGAACCGTCTACTTCTTGCCGAATTATTGGCGCGTCACCCCGAGATTCACGACATCGACATCAAAGCGCCGATAGTCATCGCTGGACTTCCCCGCACCGGCACGACCCATCTGCATAATTTGATCGCGTGCGATCCTGCTCTTCGTTCGCTCCCCTACTGGGAAAGCAATCAACCGGTTCCTTCGCTTGATGAGGCCGCGCTCGCGAACACTCCCGAAGATCCGCGCTTGGCCCGCACCGAAGCCGGTTTGCAGATCATGGACATGATCATGCCCGATTTCAATCGCATGCATGAGATGACGACCTGGCATGTGCATGAAGAGATTCAGATTCTTGCGATCGACTTCTCGACGATGATGTTCGAGACCATGGCACCGATGCCGACTTGGCGTGACTATTACAAGTCACACGATCAGACGCCGCACTATGAGTACATGAAGACGGTGTTGAAAGCGTGCCAGTTCTTGCGCGGTGGTGAACGTTGGATTTTGAAATCACCACAGCATCTCGAGCAGTTCGGGCCATTAGCAACAACATTCCCCGACGCGACGTTCCTTGTGACACATCGAGATCCGATTTCCGTGATGGTTTCGATGGGAACCATGGTTTCGTACTCCGCCCGCACCTCATTGTCGCCGGTTGATCCCGTTGCAATCTCGAATTATTGGGCCGACCGCCTCGACGACATGTTGAATGCTGCGATGCGCGACCGTGCACTTCTTGGTGGTCCAGATCAATCAATGGACATTCGCTTCGATGAATTCATGGGCGATGACCTCGGCACCATTCGTCGAATTTACGAACTTGCCGGGCAACCCATGGATGAACGTGCCGAAGCCGCACTGGCCCACTATGGCGCCACTCATGAACGCGATCGGTTCGGGAAGGTGATCTACGACGTGGACCTAATTGGCATCGACGTTCCGGCCCGACGCAAACAAATGATCGCATACAGCGAACATTTCGGCATTCCCGACGAGCCCTGGTAACGGTCGTCGGTCTTTTGGCGATCAACCCAACAACAGGGTCCGACACTGATCGACGTCTTTGCCCATTTGGGTGATAAGCGCATCGACTGATTCGAACTTCAATTCATCGCGTAAATGAGTGCTGAATTGCACGGCGAGTTGCTGGCCATAGAGATCGCCATCGAAGTCAATGAGATGCGCCTCAAGAAGTGAGGTTTCAGCGAATTCATAGAACGTGGGCCGGCGACCGAGTGAAATCGCGCACGCACGGTTGATGCCGTCAGGTGTTCGGCACCAGCCTGCGTAGATTCCATCTTTCGGCAAGCAGATGGCCTGAGGAACGGCGAGATTCGCTGTTCGAAATCCAAGGTCTCGTGCACGCCCATCGCCATGACCGACGATGCCTCGAACCTCATGAGGTCGACCCAACATCGCGTTCGCTGCTTCAAGATCTCCACTACCCAGGGCTGCACGAATGCGCGTGGACGATACAGATTCAGTGGAAGGGATTCCGTTCAGATCGACCAGTTCATGAGCCAGCGTTTCGAAGCCGAGTTGCGCACCCATCTCAACCAGCAGCGCAACATTGCCAGCACGTTTCGTGCCGAAGTGGAAATCACTTCCCACCGTTACGAGTTTTGCATTCAACATCCCCACAAGATCTTCAGCGACAAACTCGGCAGCCGTTTGCTGGGCTCGCAACTCATCGAACCGCACAACAAATGCGGCATCTACGCCGCACTCGGCAAGAAGTTCGAGTTTCTGATCAAGATCGGTAAGTAGGAGTGGAGCCGATTCGGGCCGAACAACCGAAGCTGGATGCCGATCAAACGTGACGACAACGGTTCGCAGGCCCTGTTCCGCGGCAAGAGCCTTCAGGGTTGAGATGACCTGACGATGACCTTGGTGCACGCCATCGAATGCGCCGATGGTGATCGCTGCCCCCTGTTCGAGGCGTTCGGCCTGTTGGTTGTCGTAGATGACGTCCATGTCGACTCGAACGCTACCGTCCGTCGACCGGAGCGACGACAACATCGGGCTTTGCTGTGCCGCCACGATGGGCGATGTACATCGCCAACAATGTGCCTTCGGCGTTCACGACTGCCCAGGGCCCATCTCCGACAAAGCGTTCATCGATCGTAAGCACCTTGCCATGGCCGACATCGATCCGTTCCGCCTCTGTTGCCATCACTCTGGGGTGATCACGCATGGCCTCGGCTGGCGTCAGCAATTGCTCGGGCGAAACCTTCTCGAGAGGGTGCGCTTCGTCCAGCGTGAACGACCCAATGGCGGTGCGGCGCAATTCACGCAGGTGTGCGCCCCCACCAAGGGCATGACCAAGGTCAGCAGCAAGAGTGCGAACGTAGGTGCCCGATGAACATTCCACTTCTGCGGTGATTACAAGTGGATCAGTCGTCGGCGCCACCGTAAAGCGATAAATCGTGACGGGGCGCGGCGCACGCTCGACTTCGATTCCTTCGCGCGCGAGTTCATGAAGACGTTTCCCGTCAATTTTTACCGCTGACACCATCGGCGGGATCTGCATGATGTCGCCGATGAGTCCCGGAACGGCAGCTTCTACCTGAGCAAACGTCAACGCTGACATGTCATGGGTTGCAGTGACGTCACCGGAGGAATCAAGTGTCGAGGTTTCTGTCCCGAAAACAATTTCGCAGGTGTAGGTCTTCGGCAGCGCGGTGAGGTACTTCAGCAACCTCGTGACTCGCCCCACACCCAGGAGCAGGATCCCTGTGGCATCGGGATCAAGCGTGCCGGAATGGCCAACTTTGCGCGTACCGAGAAGCCCGCGTGACTTGGCCACAACATCGTGCGAGGTCCAACCCGCGTCTTTATCGACGACCACCAAACCATCTGGTCCGTCTTCGCGTTTTTTCGCGCTCACGAGTCGGTTGGATCGGGTTCCGGTCGGGGTCCTTCGGCCAGAAGCGATTCGATACGTGCGCCGGCACGAACTGCGGGATCAGGCGCAAACGAAAGTTCGGGCGTGCGCTTCATGCGCGCCTCGCGACCAATGGCGGACTGGAGTTTGTAGCGAATCTCGCCGAACGCTTGAAGGATTTCGGGATCGCCCTCTTCGTCTTGAATCGAATCGAAGTACACCTTGGCGTGACGAAGATCGCCCTCGATATCGACAGACGTGACAGTTACGAGATGTAAGCGGTCATCGTCCATACGCTCAAGTTCGCCGGCGATGATCTCGCGCAACAACTCGTTGAGTCGAGCAGTGCGCGGATACTGACGGGCCGAGCCGTGGTTGCTTCGTCGACTCATGCAAACGCCTCCTGGTTGACGCTAAGGACTGCGAACGGCGAACCGTCCGACAAAACTTAGGTGCGCGGGATCTCGCGGTCTTCGTAGGTTTCGATGATGTCGCCAGGCTTGAGGTCTTGGAAATCGGTGAGACCGATACCGCACTCGAATCCGGAAGCGACTTCGCGGACATCGTCTTTGAAGCGACGAAGCGACGCGACCGAACCCTTCCAGATGACTGTTCCTTCGCGGAGGAAGCGCACCTTGGAACCACGCGTGATCTGACCGTTGGTGACATAGCAACCAGCGATGGCGCCAACTTTGGGAACACGGAAGATCTCGCGAACCTCGGCTTCACCAGTAACGATTTCCTCGAACTCAGGCTTGAGCATGCCAAGCATGGCCTTTTCAATATCTTCGAGGATCTGGTAAATGATTTCGTAAGTGCGGATTTCGACATGCTCGGTATCGGCCAACTCGCGAGCCTGACGATCGGGTCGGACATTGAAGCCGATGATCGTGGCGTTTGATGTGGCCGCTAACTGCACGTCGTTTTGGGTGATGCCTCCGACAGCGCGATGCACGAATGCGAGTTTGACCTCGTCGCGCTCAAGCTTCTTGAGGCTCTCGGTGAGCGCTTCGAGAGAACCGGTGACGTCGGCCTTCAAAATGAGATTCAGCGTTGCTGACTCGCCAGATTGGATCTGCTGGAAGATGTCTTCGAGCTTTGCTCCGCCGCTCATTGCGTGTGCTTCACGACCGATCGTGGCGACCCGCAACCAATGTTCACGAGTCGACGCGACTTTCGACGCCGTCTTCTCGTCGGGAGCGACAACGAATCGATCGCCAGCGACGGCAACATCGGACAACCCGAGAACCTGTACCGGCGCTGATGGGCCAGCTTCTTTGATCTGGTTGCCCTGGTCGTCGATGATGGCGCGAACGCGTCCCCATGCCGCACCAGCGACCATGGGATCGCCGACACGAAGTGTTCCGTGCTGCACGAGCACAGTGGCAACCGGACCACGACCAATGTCGAGGTTCGATTCGAGCACGACACCGCGCGCGCGTCCGTCGGGAGTCGCTCGAAGGTCTTCGAGGTCGGCCATGATGAGCACGTTCTCGAGAAGATCATCGATGCCAAGGTTCTGCAATGCAGAAACCTCGACCATGACGGTTTCGCCGCCCCAAGCTTCGGGGACAAGAGCATGTTCAGACAATTGCTGCATCACGCGAGTCGGATCGGCGTTGTCACGATCGACCTTGTTGATGGCAACGATGATCGGGACATCGGCAGCTTTTGCGTGATTGATGGCTTCGATGGTTTGCGGCATGACACCGTCGTCGGCGGCAACCACGAGGATGACGACGTCGGTCGCATCGGCACCACGGGCACGCATGGCGGTAAACGCCTCGTGGCCGGGGGTATCGAGGAACGTGATCGCTCGTTCGTCTTGGGTGACTTGGTAGGCACCGATGTGCTGGGTGATGCCGCCGGCTTCGCCCGCAACAACGTTTGCATGCCGGATCTGATCGAGAAGTTTGGTCTTGCCGTGATCGACGTGACCCATAACGGTGATTACTGGCGGACGATGCGGCCATGCTTCATACGTTGCATCGTCGACATCGACCTCGAGCAAGAGCATCTTCTGCAGTTCAACTTCTTGCTCTTCGCCAGGATTGACGAGACGAATTGATGCGCCGATTTCGGCAGCAAACAATTCGATCATGTCGTCGCTTAGCGACTGCGTTGCGGTGACCATTTCGCCCTGTTGCATAAGGAAGCGAACGACGTCTGCCGCCGTACGGTTCATTTTGGGACCGAGGTCTTGCGCGGTTGAGGCGCGTTCTACAACAACTTCACCGACAGGAATCGGGGCTTCACGAGGCGTGTAGCTCGGTGCATCGATCGGCTGAAGTTCATCGCGGTTACGACGACGACGACCCTTGCGCTTCGGACGCGGGCCACCAGGACCGCCGCCGGGACGACCGCCACCAGGACGACCGCCACCACCAGGACGACCGCCGGGACCGCCACCAGGACCGCCACCGCCGGGACCAGCAAAACCGCCGCCAGGACCGCCACCACCGGGACCGCCACCGGGACGGGGACCGTTGAAGCCGCCACCGCCACCAGGACGCGGACCACTGGAGCCACCGCCACCAGGACGACCGGCACCAGCGCCGGGACCACCGGGGCGTCCACCAGGACGCGCTCCGGGAGCGGGGGTTTCACGACGCGCACCAGGAGGAGGCGGAATCGGCTTGCCGGTTGAAGAAATTGGGGGACGCCCACCTGGGGGAGGCGGAATGGGCTTACCCGTTGTCGAGGTGGGTGGGCGCTGCGGCATCGGTGCGCGTGCTGCAGGTGCGTCAACCACTGGAGCAGCGGGAGCGGCTGGCGGTGCCGATGGCGCAGGGGCCTCTGAAACAGCAGCGGCGGGAGCAGGAGCGGCGGGTGCAGCCGGGGCCGGCGCTTCGCGACGCGGCCCAGCACTTCCGGACGAAGAAATGACTCGCTTCGGCGCCGCCGGTTTTGGCGCCGGGGCGGGTGTCGGAGCAGGTTCGGGTTCAGGCGCAGGAGCAACATCTACAACAGGTGCAGCGTCGGCAACCGGGGTGTCAACCGCGGGCGTGGGTTCGTCGGCGACAACGGGAGTTTCCTCGTCAGCCGGTTCGGCATCGGCCTTCTTCGCCGCTGCTTTCTTGGCAGGTGCTTTCTTGGCAGGTGCTTTCTTGGCTGCGGTTTTCTTTGCCGCTGCCTTCTTCACGGGAGCTTCAGGTTCCTCGGGCTGGACATCGCGCACGAGTCCTTCGCGCTCGGCCTTACGGCGAACGCGGTCTGCTTGCGGCTCGACAACGCTTGAGGAATGACTCTTCACGCCGATCCCGAGCGCGACGCACAGATCCAAGGTCTCCTTATTGGTCAGACCCAGTTCTCGTGCCAGCTCGTACACACGGATGTTGGACGGCAACTGCTACCTCAGTGATCGTGGTTCGGGACCCATCGAACGGAGCGCTAGATGGGCTCGACCCCCCATGGCAAGGCCACGGAATGGGTCTCTATCCTCGCACGGCAAGGCGCCGAACGAGGAATGGTGACGGCTATGCCGGATCGGCCGATCCGGATTCTTCCTCTGCGACCTGCTCTTCGGCCTCGACGATTGCTTCGGCCTCGACGACAACCTCTGCCTCGGCAACGGCTTCGTCGAGATCTTCTGCAGCTTGGGCGTAGGCCTCGGCGGACATTGCCTCGCCGCCTTCGGCGGGCTGCCAGACCTGTTCGCCCGACTCCGCGTCGACGACCCATTCGCCTTCGGCCCAATCCTGATTGGCGTAGGCCTCTTCTTCTGCAAGTTGGGTTTCGGACTTGATGTCCACGCGCCAACCCGTAAGTCGTGCAGCAAGTCGAGCGTTTTGGCCTTCCTTGCCGATCGCCAATGAGAGTTGGTAATCAGGAACGATGACCTCGGCAGTGCCGGTGTCTTCGTGGATACGAACTTCTTTGACCTTGGCTGGTGAAAGCGCCTTCATCACGAAGTCAGCCGGTTCATCGCTGTAAGGAACAATGTCGATTTTTTCGCCGCGAAGTTCGTTAACGACCATGCGGACTCGGGCGCCACGGGCGCCGACGCAAGCGCCAACGGGATCGACGTTGGAATCGTTCGACAGCACGGCAATCTTGGTGCGTGCTCCTGGTTCACGAGCACAGGCTTTGATTTCGACAACGCCGTCGGCGATTTCGGGAACTTCGAGTTCGAACAATCGCTTGATGAGACCGGGATGCGTGCGGCTCGTGACGATCTGCGGACCCTTTGCGGTCTTGCGTACCTCGACGATGTAGGCCTTCACGCGCGCACCAGGTTCGGGACGCTCGTAGGGAACCTGTTCGGCCTGCGGCATGAGCGCTTCGACGCGTCCGAGATCGAGCAACGTGTAACGCGCATCGGTCTGCTGAATGATGCCGGTAACGATGTCGCCTTCGCGACCCGCGTATTCCTCGTACTTCATTTCGCGTTCGGCTTCACGAATGCGCTGGTTCATGACCTGCTTCATCGTCTGCGCCGCGACTCGACCCCACACCTCGGGCGGTGGGGTGACATCGAACTCTTCGCCTTCGGGGATCCCGTCGTCGTCGAGGGCTTGCGCCATCACGCGGATTTCACCGGAATCGGGATCGATGATGACCCACGCATATTCCTGCGAATTTGGAAGCCGCTTGTAGGCAGATTCGAACGCGTCGGCGAGTGCACCGAACAGCGTGTCGATCGAGATTCCCTTGTCGACGGCAAGTGCTTGCAGTGCCTCGATGAGATCAGGGGAGTTCATCACGACTGGACCTTCTCTTCCTTGTGGGACGCGATTGACGCGTCCTTCTTGTCCTTCTTGGCTTTCATGTCTTTTGTTTTCTTCGCGCCCTTTGCCGATTTCACGGCTTTCTCGCCGTTCTTCGGACCGCCGGGCTTCGGCGCTGGTCCCCACACAAAGGTGGTGCGCGCCTTTTCGATTTCGCCGAGGTTGAGCGTGAGGCTCTCCCCGATTGGTTCTTCAAGAGCAATGGTGACGGTGGTATCGGTGGAACTGGAAACCGTGCCGGCGAAACGACGGCCGACTGGGTGATTTGGGAATGTCTTGACCGCAACGGTCCGACCAACCGCCCATGCGTAATGCGCTGGTGTGCGCAGCACACGCTCAAGCCCAGGGCTCGACACTTCGAGTGTGTAACCACTGGAGATCGGATCGTGTTCGTCGAATGCTCGAGAAATTGCTCGAGTGGTCTTTGTGATGTCGTCGATGCTGACGCCACCTTCGCGATCAACCGTGACCCGAAGGACTGGTCCAACCTGTTCGAGATCGAATAATTCGAGACCCTCGGCGGCCACCAATGGTTCGATAAGTGCTCGTACACGTGCGGACACGCTCATTGTTGGCCTCCTCTCAAAGGGTTTCAAAGGTCACTGACTGCGGGGTCATCGCCATAATCCGGCCGAAACAAAAGGCGTGGGCAGAAGCCCACGCCTTCGTCAGTACTGCAGAACGATTGCGATTCCGAGAGTGTAGACCCCTCGGCCCCAAAACGACCACCCGAGACCGGGCCTGAGGCCCACCCCCAGACAGTAAAATCCCTGTTCAGACCCCCTTTTGGCTGGATCGAAAGGGATCCTCAGTACGAGCGGGCAACGATGGCGACTGCACCTTCAGCGCTATCGGAAGCTGGCAAAGAGCCATCGGGCATGACCAAGCAGCGAACCGTGACGCTCGATTTGGCCAGTTCGGCCTCGCCGTCGGTGCCCAGGGTGGCCCACGGGATTCGGGCCCATCCAGTGGCGGCAGCTTCGGCAGCTTCGCCAATCGTTGTGACATCGACCGTACGAGAGTCTCTGCGCTGAGTCGCTTCGGCCAGCAGTTGTTCTTGGGCAGCGTCGAGAGCGCTTCGCACCGTGGCGGCGAGTCCGTCGAGGGCCACGGCATCTTTGGATCCGCTCACTCGATTCGCAAGCGTCACAACACCTTCGGCCAAATCTCGCGGGCCAAGTTCAAGACGAACCGGCACGCCCTTCAGTTCCCAATCGGTGGCGCGTCGGCCCATTGACGTTTCGACTCGTACATCAAGTTCCACGCGTACGCCGGCGTCGGTGAGTTCAGCAGTAAGCGAACGGCAGCGCTCGATTACGGCCTCGTCGTCGCGAACCGCGATCACGACGACCTGCACGGGTGCAAGCGCTGGTGGAACCCGGAGACCATTGTCGTCGCCATGACACATGATGAGTCCACCAACCATTCGCGTGGAAACACCCCATGACGTTGTCCACGCGTGTTGCTGCGTACCTTCGTTATCAAGAAACTGAATATCGAATGCCTTGGAGAAGTTCTGACCAAGTTCGTGACTCGTGCCCATTTGCAGAGCTTTTCCGTCACCCATCATCGCTTCGCAGGTCATCGTGTTTGTTGCGCCAGCGAAACGTTCCTTGATGGTTTTGCGCCCAACAACGACAGGCATAGCCAGAACGTCGCGCATAAATGATGCATACACGTCGTAAAGAATGCGTTCGGAATACTGACGGCCGTCTTCTTCAGACACATGAGCGGTGTGGCCTTCTTGCCAAAGGAACTCGCTCGTGCGGAGGAAGATGCGCGGACGCAACTCCCATCGAACCACGTTGGCCCACTGGTTCAGCAGAAGTGGAAGGTCGCGGTAACTCTGCACCCACTTCGCCATGAACTCGCCGATGACGGTTTCTGATGTGGGACGAACAACGACGGGCTCTTCGAGTTCTTTTCCACCGGCGACGGTAACGACCGCAAGTTCGGGACTAAAGCCTTCAACGTGTTCGGCCTCGCGCTTGAGGTAGCTCTCGGGAATGAACAGTGGGAAGTACGCGTTCTTCGCTCCGGCCAGTTTGATGCGGCGGTCAACTTCGGCCTGCATCTGTTCCCAGATGGAATAGCCATAGGGGCGGATGACCATCGTGCCGCGCACCGGACCGTTGTCGGCCAGTTCCGCCTTGGCAACAATGTCTTGATACCAGCGCGGGAAATCTTCAGACTGCGGTGTGAGAACAGGGGCCTTTGCCATGGCTCATGATGCTAGGCGACGCCTTCTTAGGCGCCCGTCACAACCAACAAGGTCAGTCGAGTTTACGGATCAGTTCGATGCGCTCTTCGGCGTGGTTGGCATCGTCACCCTTGTCGTCGAGTAGCGCCATGCGATCGGCTTCGGCTTCGGCGGCTGCGCCCTCGTCCTTGCGGCGAAGCGCTTCTTCGACTCCCCCATCGGCAATGATCTGCGCCCACTCGACGAGGGATTCGACCATCTCAGATTCGGGCACGACCTTGACGACTTCACCCTTGACGAACAAGTGGCCGCGCTTTCGACCGGCAGCGATTCCGAGGTCGGCTTCGCGAGCTTCGCCTGGTCCGTTCACTACACAACCCATAACCGCGACCTGAATGGGAATGTTCAAGCCCGTGAGTGCCTCTTGCGCTCGGGCCGCAACGTCGATGACATCGACTTCGGCACGACCACAAGATGGACACGCGATGAGATCGAGACCGCGACGTTCTCGCAGGCCAAGACTTTCAAGCAACCAGCGACCGGCTCGCACTTCTTCGACCGGATCAGCAGTGAGCGAATAGCGGATGGTGTCGCCAATTCCTTCGGCCAACAACGTGGCCATACCTGCGGTGGCCTTCACGAGGCCTGCAGGCGGCGGACCCGCCTCGGTCACGCCGAGATGCAGTGGGTAATCGACCGTGTCGGCAAGTAACCGGTAGGCGTCGATCATTAACGCAACATTTGAGGCCTTCACCGAAATCTTTACATCGTCGAATCCAACCTCTTCGAAATATGCGAGTTCGCGCTTTGCCGATTCGACCATTGCTTCGGCAGTGACTCTTCCGCCGTACTTCTCATACAGCTCGGGATCGAGAGAACCACCATTGACGCCAATACGAATCGGGATGCCGCGATCTTTTGCTTCGAGGGCAACGGCCTTGATGTGTTCAGGACGACGAATGTTGCCGGGGTTCAGCCGTAAACCTTGAACGCCCGCTTCCATTGCTTCAAGAGCGCGCCGGTACTGATGGTGAATGTCGGCGATGATGGGCAGCGGCGAACGCGGAATGATGTGTGCAAGACCTTCAGCAGATTCTTGTTCGTTGCACGTGCATCGCACGATGTCGCAACCCGCACCGGCAAGCGCGTAGATCTGCTGCAGCGTGCCTTCGACGTCCGCAGTCTTGGTGGTAGTCATCGACTGGATCGTGATGGGTGCGCCGCCACCAACGGCAACATCACCAACGTGCAACTGACGAGTTACGCGTCGCGGGTATCGGGTCTGTGGGAAGAGCTCGCTCACGATGATGAGGTTAGGGCTACGGCGAGAGTTTCACGGGGTCCACGGCATCGAGATACAGCGTGGACGCGAAGAGCCCGACCATGAGAAGCACCACCACGTAGGTGACAGGCATCAGTTTGGCCATGTTGACCCGATAGGCCTTGCCCGACATGCGGGTGCGAATCTCTTCATACGTTGCGACCGCGATGTGTCCGCCGTCGAATGGCAGCAATGGCGCCAAGTTGATCAGACCAAGGAAAATATTGACCGTAGCGAGAAGTGCCAGCACACCCGCCCAACCCGCCTGCTCGCCAAGTTGGGTGCCCACGTTCACGATGCCGAGTAGCGACATCGGTCGATCGACATTCGACGACGTCGTTGGCGCTGGAGCTGCACTCGAGGAGCCTGTATCCACAGCCTCGACCGAACTCGATGTTTCCGAGCTTCCACCATTGGCAACCTGTGTGGCCAACTTTCCGATACCTGAGGGCGAGAAGATGCGGCCGATTCCCTGCACCGATCCGACAACCGTGTCGCCAAATGCAGTGACCGCCTGGCCGGTCGCTTCCACAACGCTCGCGTGAACAAGCACTGAACGGGGACTCACTCCAAGAAAACCGCGGAAGCCGTCAGTCGGTAAAGCGATCGGGCCGTCGATCGTGGTTGTGAACGCGCGGTCGTTGCGATCGAAGGTCACAACTGCCGGACCAATGACGCGCAACATCGCCGCCTGCACTTCGGAGTAGGACGACACAACGGTGTCACCCACCTTCGTGACGCGATCACCAGGAACAAGCGGCTGTAAGGCCCGGGCCCCATCAGTATTGAGAGACCAACCAATGGTGGCGGGAATCGTGAACTGTTCGTCGCCGCGTTGAACCGTGAGCTCGCCGACGGAACCCCCATGAGAGCGGATTGTCGAGGTGAAATCATCGAACGCACCGACGGGTTGGCCGTCGAATGCCAAAATCCGGTCGCCGACCTCAAGGCCAGCCGCAGCGGCAGCCGAGCCACTTGAAACTGATTCGATCTTCCACTTGTCGGCTGACGGGTGACCGAACCCAGCAAAGACCACGAAAAGCAGCAACAAGCCCAGCACGAGGTTCACCACTGGCCCGGCAAGAACAACTGGCATCCGCTGCCAATAGGACTTTGCCCGATACATGCGATCTTCATTATCGGTGGTTTCGATTTCTTCAAGGCCATGCATGCCGATGATGCGCACATACGCCCCAGCAGGAATCAGTTTGAGCCCGTACTCGGTTTCGCCACGCCGAAAAGACCACACACGTGGGCCGAAGCCAATAAAGAACTCCGTGACCTTCATTCCATTTCGCTTTGCCATGAGAAAGTGACCCATCTCATGCAAGAAGACCGACGCAACAATCGAAACGATGAGAACGAAGAGCCAAATGCGAGTGAACGCCACCCAACCGAGCAATGCAAGTAAGAGACCTAACAGCACGATCTGGTTTCCAAATACGCGTTCAAGTAACGAGGGCTGTGCTGCCAGTTCCGCCTCGCCTTGATTCCTTGGTTCGACCTCTGATGGAGTCGTCATGAGCTCACCGCCGTTGCGAATCGACTGAGTTCTTCCGATGCCACTCGCCGCGCCTGCGCATCGGCATCGATGACCGACGGAGCATCTGTAGCCGGGGCGCCGTCATGTCGATCGAGTGTGGCAGCAATGATCGAGGCGATGTCACGCCATGCGATCTGGCCTTGA